>Ga0131853_10008507_pt1 | contig 18713 bp, 14 predicted proteins | sample TergutLab28metaG_FD_92764 | JGI IMG/M metagenome (GOLD analysis project Ga0131853, IMG submission 92764) | Labiotermes labralis P1 segment gut microbial communities from Petit-Saut dam, French Guiana - Lab288 P1 (version 2) (version 2) | ecosystem: Host-associated > Arthropoda: Insects >...
GAGATTCCGAATTCTTTTGCGGCTGTTCTCACTGTTGCATTGCTCTCTATAATGTATACCGCCAGGTCACAGGCACGCTCTTCGATGTTTGATTTCAAAAGCTACCACACTCCCCATCGTTATTGCTTTGGGCTATAGCCTATCTATATGCATGGAAAAAGGGGGGTAGTACGGTAAATCTTTGGGGCTCGGCCTTTTGGGTGTGGAGGGGTGATTTTGTGCTAATGAGGTATGTTGACAAAAATGTTGACACTTGAGTTTGAAATTTAGTATAATATATTGAATAGCTATCTGTAGTTCTGCGTAGTGGGGAAGAAGAATGATAAGAACAACACTCAAAAAATACATTGCACTTTTGCTGGTGGTTCTCTTGGTGGTTGCGCCCCTAGCGGGATGTGGGGGTTCGGCAGTGGCTGAGGAGTCGGTGGAGTTGGCTTCTACTGTGAGTGAGGCGGTGCCGCAAAGTCTTGCATCGGTTGTGCCATTGCAAGGGGCTTCGCCACCGGCGGCGATTCGGGATATTTTTCCAGATGCATATGTTGCGGAAGCGATAGCTATTCGTCTGGGGCGGCAGTTAGAGATGCCTAAAACGGTGGACTCTATTGTCACGCAAGCAGATTTGGATCAAGTTCTATGGATTAGCCTGTTTTCCACGAATGCGACGAGTTTGGAAGGTGTCCAATATCTCCGTGAAATCGTGCAGATTATAGCAACCAATTCGGATATTACCGATCTCTCGCCCTTGTCAGGGCTTATTAATTTGAGCAATCTAAGTTTGACTGGAAACCAAATCAGCGACCTTAGCCCTTTGTCGGGTCTTATAAATTTATGGAATCTAAACTTGGATAGCAACCAAATCAGCGATCTTGGTCCTTTATCAGGACTTGTGAATTTGACAGATCTGAGTTTGAGTGCAAACCAAATCAGTGATCTTAGCCCTTTATCAGGACTTGCTTATTTGGAAGAGCTATATTTGAGTGCAAACCAAATCAATGCCCTTAGCCCCTTATCAGGGCTTGTTAATTTGAGAATTCTGAGTTTGGGTGCAAATCGAATCAGCGACCTTAACCCCCTATCAGGACTTACCAGTTTGGGCGGGTTACTTTTGTCGAGCAATCAAATTGTTGATTTTTCACCGATTCCCGAATTGACACCAATGTGGCAAATGATCGGAATCTACCCGGTAAGTGTGCTACAAGGGCGCAGTCAACAGATCACACTGGAACCTATATCGCAAGCAAGTGTCATTTCCATCGCCAATCCGGTACGAGATCAACATGGGGATTCGATTCTGCCGAACTTCATAAGCGATGGTGGTATCTATGAAAACGGAATGATTACTTGGAGTGGGCTGACAACACAGAGTTCCCTAAGTTTTTCTTGGGCACGGTATTTGATGGATCATTGTCCTGTCGGTTGGTTTGATTGGGTTGATTATATTTCCGGCGTAGCGATCATTCCGCTCCTGCCAACCGGCTTGCCACGCACGGTAACTTTCCAACTTGACGGAATCGACACACCGATAACCGTTTTCCCAAACTTCCCGATTGACTGGAATCAATCCGCAGAAGCACAGGAGATTTATAATACCGGACATGAATTTGCCACCGGATTGTGGCCATGGGAACCCGGGACTCCCGGTCGAGCTTTTTGGGGTTGGTTTAGGTCGGAAGAATTGCTTTATGACAGGGATTTCCTTGAAAACAGACCAGCTTTGGGCACTATGGGTGTAGACTTGAGCACGTTGACTTTTACAGAAGAGGAGCTAGAAGAGGATATTACTCTCATTGCGGTCTGGTCTTACTGGGGCGATGTGGATGATAATGGTGCCGTGGAGGCGCAAGATGTTTTATTCCTGAATCGTTGGCTGTATGATCAGTTATTGGAACGTCAAGGTTTTCCAGCTCATTTTGGTGTTCAGATAAACCTACACGCCGCCGATGTGAATGTGGATGGAGTAGTAGATCATCACGATGTTTTGTTATTGAATCAATGGTTATACGATCGTTTCCTCCTGCCTATATGGGGAGAACCTTACTTTGGCGTGGTTTTAGGAAAACCGGCACAGTAGGGATAAGTTGAGCGACCTTGCAATATAAACAATTTTCATAAAATTAAAATTTATTAGAAATATTTTTCAAAAAAAGCTTGACAAATACGAAAAAGTATTATATTATTATGTCAAGCTTAACTTAGAGTGAGTTAAGCACTATAACAAAAACATTCTTTCCTCTCCTTTCTTTCTCCTACCGCCTGGGGCAACTCAGGCAACACACACCAGAGCCGAGCGTCTTGGGACATGCCGAGACGCTCGGTGTTTTTGTGTTTAGACAAGCATTGACAATACAGGGGCTCCGATATAAAATGGTTCAGTTAGAACCACTCAAATTTGCGGAGGCTATTGTCATGGAAAAACTCGGTTTGAATGAAATCAGGGAGCGGTTTCTCGCTTTCTTTGCAGGGAAAGGGCATTTGAGACAGCCCAGCTTTCCACTTTTACCCCAGGGGGACAACAGTCTCTTGCTCATAAACTCCGGTATGGCGCCGCTGAAGCCTTATTTCACAGGAGAGGTAACACCTCCGGCGAAGCGGATGACCACTTGCCAGAAATGTATCCGTACGCCTGATATTGAGCGGGTTGGGAAGACCAGCCGCCATGCGACTTATTTTGAGATGTTGGGGAACTTCTCCTTTGGCGACTACTTTAAACGAGAAGCTATCGACTGGGCTTGGGAATTCGTACGCAAAGAGATGCAAATCCCGCTTGAGCGGCTTTATGTGACAGTGTATTTAGATGATGACGAGGCCTATGACATCTGGACAAAAGAGGTCGGTCTTGATCCCGCCCGGGTGAGCCGGCTTGGGAAGGCGGATAACTTCTGGGAGATTGGACAGGGGCCTTGCGGGCCTTGTTCGGAGATTTATTTTGATCGCGGTCTTGCCCAAGGGTGCGGCGCTGAAAACTGTGCGCCGGGTTGTGATTGTGACCGTTTTGTGGAGTTTTGGAATCTGGTGTTTACCCAGTTTTACAATGATGGAGAAGGCAACTACACAGAGCTTGATTCGAAAAACATCGACACCGGTATGGGGCTTGAGCGTTTGGCGGCTATCATGCAGGATGTGGGGAGTCTCTTTGATGTGGATACCATCCGTAAGATTACCCAGCATGTGTCAGAACTCACTGGAGTGACTTATGGACAGAGTGATAAGCAAGATGTGAGCCTCCGGGTGATTACAGATCACATCCGTTCGACCACGATGATGGTCTGTGACGGGATTTTGCCCTCGAATGAAGGACGTGGTTATGTACTGCGCCGTCTACTCCGCCGTGCGGCGCGGCATGGGCGGCTTTTGGGGCTCACGAAGCCTTTCTTGTTTGAAGTTGCAGAGACTGTAATCGGAGAGAATCAGGCCGCTTATCCGGAGCTTGTGGAGAAGAGAGATTATATCCGCAAAATCATCCAAGTTGAGGAAGAGAATTTTGCGAAGACGATTGACGCCGGGATGCGGATCTTTGATGAGATGTTGGCAGAACTTGACAAAAAGGGGAGTAAGACCCTTTCCGGAGACGATGCCTTTAAGCTCTACGACACCTATGGTTTCCCCATTGACTTGACCTTGGAGATATTAGAAGAGCAAGGTAAAATGGCGGATCGCAATCGCTTTGACGAACTCATGAAAGAACAAAGAGACAGAGCCCGGGCGGCAACTGCGGCACTTGGTGATTTTGGCTGGGAAGGCCTGGATCTTGGCCTAGACCGAGATGTGCAGACTGTGTTTGTGGGTTATGATACGACAGAAACGGAAGGTAAAGTGCTGGCACTTGTCTCAGAGAGTACACTGCTGGATTCCGTCATAGCGGGACAGGAAGCTGTGCTTGTCCTTGACCAGACAAGCTTCTATGCGGAGAGCGGCGGTCAAGTACCTGATTTTGGGACGATCAGTGCTGGTGATTTCCTTTTCCGTGTGAAAGATGTGCAGAAGACAAAAGATGGCAAGTTCATGCACACAGGTACGGTAGAAGCCGGACAGGCATCGGTTGGGGATGCTGTGACGGCGTCAGTGGATAAGGCGCGGCGGCGGGCAATTATGCGGGCGCACTCGGCGGCGCATTTGATGCAACAGGCTCTACGGAATGTGTTGGGCTCTCACGTAGAGCAAGCGGGCTCCTATGTGACGCCGGATCATCTGCGTTTTGACTTTACCCATTTCTCCGCCATGACACCGGAAGAGATTCAGCTGGTGGATAATGAAGTCAACGCCATGATCTTGGAAGATTTGCCTGTCTTGATTCAGGAAATGCCTATGAGTGAAGCAAAGGCTCTTGGGGCGGCGGCGCTCTTTGGGGAGAAATATGGGGATGTGGTTCGTGTGGTGCAGATGGGAGACTATTCTGCGGAGCTTTGCGGTGGGACACATCTTGCGAATACAGCAAAGATTGGGCCGTTTTGGATTACCAGTGAGTTTTCCATTGCCTCCGGTGTGCGCCGGATTGAGGCATCAGTGGGAGAGGAGACCCTTGCGTTCTTGAGCAATAGCCAGCGGCTCTTGCACGAAGCCGCGGCGGAGCTGAAAACTACGCCGACAGAGGTAAGAGATCGGATCCATCAACTCTTAGACGATATGAAGACCATGAAACGGACGTTGGAGACCTTTGAACAGGGTAAGATCAAGATTGAAGCGGAGCAGTTTCTGCTGGAAGCACGTCCAGTAGCAGGGTTAAGACTCATTACAGCCAAGGTGGAGGATCCGGATCCTGACCATCTGCGTAAGCTGGGCGCCAGACTCAAGGAGCAGGGCGACAATGTGGTAGCCGTTCTTTGTGTGCAGACGGAGGAGAAGATCACTTTCCTTGCAAGCTGTGGTGCAGAGGCTGTGAAAAAGGGTGCCAAGGCCGGGGATATCATTAAGTATGTATGTACCATGTGCGGCGGGTCTGGCGGCGGTAAGCCGGACAGCGCCATGGGCGGCGGTAAAGATGCAAGCAAGGTGCAGGAAGCGATGGAGCGTGTAGAGGGCTTTGTTTTAGAGAAAATAGGGGAGTGATTGGCTGTGACTGATTGCATTTTCTGTAAGATTATAGCGGGGGAGATTCCTTCTCAAAAGGTGTATGAAGACGAGAGAGTTTATGCCTTTCGTGACATTGCACCCCAAGCGCCTCAGCATATTTTGGTAGTTCCGAAAGCGCACATTTCCTCTGCCGCTGATGTGACAGAGGAGAATGCTGGCCTGGTCGGTGCTTGCTTTGCGGCGATTACTCTGATTGCCAAAGCGCAAGGCTTAGATTCGGGCTTTCGTGTTATCACCAACTGCGGTGAGGACGGCGGGCAGACGGTGTATCATCTGCATTTCCATATTCTAGGCGGCAGACCCCTTGGGGCAAACTTGCTGTGAAGGTTCCGGATAGACCAGGGAGGGGTATAGTTGCCTCCTTTGGTACTGCTGTTATGAAGCGGCGGCTGGCGGCGTTCGCTATTGCCTTTGCCGCGGCAACTATATTTTGGCAGATAGTACCCGCTTGGACTTTTCTCTTGATCCCTGCTGTGTTGTTTGCGGTGGGGATAGCGTTTTTGTGTGAACATGTTAGAGTCGTGGCTGTGATCCTATCCACCGGGTTTTTGCTCGGGTCGGTGTGGTGTATCGGGCACGACTTTTTGTATTTGCGCCCAGCACAGGAGTTGGATCGAGAACGGGGGGAAATTGAGGTTATCGTTACAACATTCCCCAGAGAGACGGCTTATTTTACAGAGGTGCAAGGACGACTGGTGCGTGAAGGAATGCCGAATATCTCCATGACTTTGCGGCTAGATGAAGTAGACGAGCCCCTTTCACCGGGGGATACGATTTTGGTGGAGGCGATTCTCTATCGGGCGGATGAAATCCAAGGAAACCAGGTATGGCGGCATGTGGCGGATGGGATATTCTTGCGGGGCTTTGCCTCCGGTGGATATACGATTACCGGGCATGGAAACTGGCTCTTCCACATTCCCCAGTATGTGAACCGTGCAGTAGTAGAGCGGGTTTCAGAGATTTTCCCGGAGGATACTCTGGGTTTTGCCACAGCGGTGCTCACCGGTGACCGTAGCGCTATGGATCCTGTGGTGCAGGAAAATTTGCGCCGCAGTGGAATTGCCCATCTGGTGGCGGTTTCGGGGATGCATGTGGTTCTGCTTGCGAGTTTGCTGTTTCTTGTAATGGGAAGAAGCCGGAAATCGATTTTGATTGCGATCCCCATGGTGTTCCTCTTTGCCCTCATGACAGGAGGTGCGCCATCGACCTTACGGGCGGCTTTGATGCAGACCCTTATTTTGGTGGCGCCTCTCTTTGATCGGGAGAGTGATAAGATCAGTTCGCTTTCCGGGGCACTACTGCTTATTTTGCTCATGAACCCCCTTGCGATTGCCAGTGTGGGATTGCAACTATCCTTCCTCGCCATTGTGGGGATGTTGGGTATTACGCCCCGGGTGAATCGCTACCTGAATGGTGTGATCCCAGCTGAGACAAAGTCTGGCAAGTGGATGCGGAAATTTGCGGTGGGGAGTCTTGCGACTTCTCTTGGAGCGACAGTGTTTACCACGCCGATTTTGGTGTTCCATATGGGGACGCTTTCTCTCTATGCGCCCCTTACGGATTTGCTCACAGTGTGGGCGGCGACCTTTATTTTTGGCTTGAGTGTGCTTGTTGCCATCGTGGGCTTTGTGTTTTTACCTCTGGCGCAAATTCTCGCTTGGCCTGTGATTTTGTTGGTACGGTATGTGCAGTGGATCGCTTCCGGCATTGCACAGTTTCCCATGGCCATGCTATGGACGTATAGTGTTTATATCCGCGTGTGGCTTGTGGTACTTGCTCTTGTTGTGGCGTTTTATATCTTCTACCGAGGAGAGAAGCCCCGGATAGTTTTACCCCTTGGTCTTTGTGCGGGACTCCTTGTGTTTATGTTCTTCCTAGGCGGCCTGGAAAATCGGACAGGGGAGTTTCGGACAACGGTGCTGGATGTGGGGCAGGGGCAGACTGTGGTACTCACCTCATCTGAGTTTACGGCAATGGTTGACGTGGGTGCCGGGGGCGGATTTCAGGCGGGGCATGTTGCATCGGAATATCTCTTTGGGCGCAATATTTACAGTATTGACTTTCTCATTTTGACCCATTTCCACCAAGATCATATCAATGGATTAGACGCCTTACTCAGGCGGATAGAGGTGGGAAGGTTACTCCTGCCTGACAGACCGGAAGGGAACCGGGCGAAAGATCGGGTTCTGGAAAGTGCAGAGACCTGGGGTGTGCCGGTCTATTTTATTCGCAGTGATACGGTGTTTCCCTTTGCGGGTAGTAGTCTCCATGTAATTGCTCCCGTGGGAGGGGCGATGCATTCGGAGAATGAGCGAGGACTTACAGTCTTAGCCGGTGCCGGAGACTTTGATGTGCTCATTATGGGAGATCTCTATTCCACCATGGAGCGGCGGCTTGTCCAGCTTGTGGACTTGCCCGCTGTGGAAGTCTTAGTTGTGGGTCACCATGGGTCGCGGACTTCTACTTCTTATGAGCTCTTAGAAGCGATCACACCGCGGGTGGCGCTGATCTCTTTGGGATATGAGAATCAGCATGGGCATCCTCATTGGGATGTGCTGTCTCGGCTCTATCGCTTTGGGGTTTCAATCTATCGAACGGATCGGTCAGGGACTCTTACAGTGAGGGCGGGCTAATGGCGAAGAAAACAGAACAGAATCAAGGATATAAGACCTTTAAGGCAGAGCTTTCTGCCGGGACTCCGCGTCCCCTTTACCTCTTTTGGGGTGAGGAGGACTATTTGCGTGAATATTATCTGGGTAAGCTTCGGGAACTCTGCTTGCCGCCGGGATTAGAGGAGCTCAATTACTTCCGCTTAGACGGAAAGGCCGCTGATTTGGCCTCTATCTCTGAGGCGGTGGAGGCTTTGCCTGTGTTTTCAGAGCGGAAATTTGTCGAGGTGCGGGATTTTGACTTCTATAAGGCCGCGCAAGCTGAGAGAGATGGCTTGGATGAGCTTCTGGCAGACCTCCCAGACTATGTGTGCCTTGTGTTTCTCTTCTCAGACCCCGGATTTAAGCCGGATGGACGGATGAAGATTCATAAGCACTTTTCCAAAGGTGTTGGACTCTCGGTGGAATTTGGAAAGCAGGAGCAATCAGATCTGCTGGCGTGGATTCGCCGCCGGTTTCAGGCCTTGGAGCGTGACATTGACCGGCAGACTTCTGAATATCTTATCTTCCTCTGCGGCAGTCTTATGACGGGACTTGCGGGAGAGATTGAGAAGATTGCCGCCTATTCCAAGGGGCAGTATATTACGCGGGAAGACATAGATGCGGTTGGTACCCCGGTTTTGGATGCGGTGGTGTGGAAGTTTACAGATGCTTTGGGTGAGCGGAATCTGGATCAGGCGGCGTCTATTATGGGGGAACTACTCCTGATGCGGGAGAGTCCGATTTTAATCCTTGCCGTGACCGGCAAGAAATTGCGGCAACTACTCTCTGCCCGGATTTTAATGGATCAGGGGCGGGCAGAGGCCGGATATGTGCAAAAGCTATGGGGGATGGGGCATGAGTATCCTGCAAAGCTCTTACTTGGTGCATCGCGGCGATTTAGCTTAGGGTGGTGCAAAGAGGCCGTGCTCCTTGCGGCAGAGGCTGATCTCCAGATGAAAAGCACAGGACGTGGGGGGGAAGAGCTATTGATAGAGTTCCTAATCCACCTCTCCGCACTGGAATTGGAGCGTGCGGGCTGATGGATGAGATTTTAGAGGTGATCCTGGTGGAGGGACGGTATGACAAGAATACCCTTTCCCAAATCGTCCGGGGGACGATTTTAGAGACCCGGGGGTATGGGATTTTCTCGGACAAGGAAAAGCTCAGACTTATCCGCCGTCTTGCCAAAGAGCGAGGGGTGATTATCCTCACGGATAGTGACAAGGCAGGCTTTTTGATCCGCAATCATCTAAAGGGCAAGGTACCCGAGGGGCGGGTGCTCCATGCTTATATCCCAGATCGACACGGCAAGGAGCGCCGCAAGACACAGGCAGGTCGTGAGGGGAAGATTGGCGTGGAGGGGATGGATCGAGAGACTCTACTTCTAGCTCTCCGCCGCTCCGGGGCGACCTTTCGGGATTCTGAGGAAGTAGTTGCTCAAAGTGAGCTGAAACTGACAAAAACCCACCTCTTTGAGGCAGGCCTGACGGGGGGTGTTGAGAGCCGGATGAAGCGGAAGGCGCTTTTGAAGAGGCTGGATTTGCCGGAGAATCTCACGGCGAATGGGTTGTTGGATATGTTGAATGTGTTGTATTCTTATGAGGATGGTTTGCGGGTGATGGGGGAGGGGCAGGAGTGACTACACTACTTTTGAAAAGAGAGACGAAAAAAACAGCTATCTTTATAATGATACTGCTAATCGTAACTGTCTTTTTCTCAGGTTGCAATAGTCAAGAGGAGATTCCGGATGTGCAAATACTAGCTGTAGAATTTAGAGAAATTGACCTTTCCGAACCTTTCTGGGCTGATGAGTACTGGGAAGAATCAGGCGGAGAAGCCAGGGGCACGGTTGATTTATCACAATTTGCAGACCAAGCAATCGAATCAAAAGAAATGGCTGAAAGTATTGCAAATGTTATCTTGGCACAGCGACAAGTAGACGGCTTCTTAGATGACTTTGTGTTGCGAAGCATCAGATATGACCCAGTTCAAAATATTTGGGTGTTCGCTTATGGTCAATTTCCTCCTATTCCTAGTTTTTCCTTTTATGCCGCTGTAGATGGAAATACCAGTGAATTACTTAGAATGTGGATATATGGATAGCATTGGGCGGCAGAATGCCGCCCCTACGATTTCCCGGAAGCCCCCTCCACGATAGCCGCGGCGATGGTGCCGAAGAATAGTGTGACTGCGCCCAGGGAGATCAATTCCTGGGCGATTTTGTTCGCCTCAAACCCGCCTGCGATTGTAAGGATTAAGGCAGAGAGCAACATGACACAGGTGAGTATCAGTGCCCAGCGGAGGGTGCTGTATGTACGCGCTGTCATTTGATTGAGACTTTGTGTGAGATGTTTGAAGCGTGGCATGGGGGAGACCTCCGGAAGATGTGTAAAATATAGTATAATTATAATATAATGTTTTACGTGAAACAATATAAAATATTTCCCAGATATGAAAGTAAGAATTTTTGCAAATTTGCATTTTGCTTCTTGCATTTTAGGCGTGATTGTGGTATTCTAAGTCAAATGTTTGCAAGTTTGCAGAGGTCAAGCTTTCAAAAACTAGTTTGGAGTGTGTCGTATGATTGAGAGAAAAATAAAAAAAGTGCTGGTTGCCAACCGGGGTGAAATTGCGATTCGGATATTCCGGGCGTGTAATGATCTTGGGATCAATACCGTTGCGATCTATTCGCCGGAGGATGCTTTTAACCTCTTCCGCACCAAGGCGGATGAGTCTTATTTGGTGGGCGAGGATAAGACGCCTCTGGGCGCTTACTTAGATATTGATACAATTATTCATTTGGCAAAGTCGAAGAATGTAGACGCCATCCATCCGGGGTATGGCTTTTTGTCGGAGAATGCCAATTTTGCAAGAGCTTGTGAGGAAAATGGCATTATCTTCATCGGGCCGCCCTCCCACATCCTCGATAAGATGGGTGACAAGCTAAACGCCAAAGAGATTGCCCGGGCTTGTAATGTACCAACGATTCCCGGGAGTGAAGAGCCCATTGCGGATGTTGCAGACGGTCTGGCTCGTGCGGATGAGTATGGCTATCCTGTCATCCTAAAAGCGGCGGCTGGTGGCGGCGGACGCGGGATGCGCCGTGTGAACAATCCGGAAGAGCTGAAAGCGGCGCTTCCATTGGTACAGAGTGAGGCGCTGAAGTCTTTTGGCCGGGGCGATATCTTCATGGAGAAATATCTGGTGGAGCCGCGTCATATTGAGATTCAGATTATGGCGGATAAACACGGGAATGTGGTGCATCTCTTTGAGCGCGACTGTTCTCTCCAGAGACGCTATCAAAAAGTCATCGAAATCGCACCGGCGGTCTCTTTGGCGGAGGATGTGAAGCAGAAGCTCTATGCGGATGCTGTGACACTGGCGAAGCACGTGGATTATGTAAATGCGGGAACCTTTGAATTCTTAGTTGATAAGGAAAATAGACACTACTTTATTGAGGTAAACCCTCGTGTGCAGGTTGAGCATACGATTACGGAGGTCATCACAGGTATCGACATCGTGCAGACTCAGATTCTGGTTGCGGAGGGACACAAGCTCTCTGATCCGGAGATTGATATTCCGAACCAAGAGTCTTTGCACATGCACGGTGTTGCAATCCAGTGCCGTGTGACGACGGAGGATCCACGCAACAACTTTGCGCCGGATGTTGGGACGATTAGTGTATACCGTTCTGGCGGCGGGAATGGTGTGCGTCTGGATGCCGGGAATGCCTACGCGGGGGCGAAGATTTCGCCTTATTATGACAGTTTGCTGGTGAAGGTGACAGGATTTGACCGTACCTATGCCGGGGCAACGCGGAAGGCTTTGCGTTCGATTAATGAGATGCGCATCCGCGGCGTGAAGAGTAACATTCAGTTTTTGAGCAATATCTTGGCTCATCCCAAGTTTGCAACAGGTGATTTCCATGCTACCTTTATTGATGATACGCCGGAGCTCTATGAGTTTGCTGACCCGAAAGACCGGGCGTCTAAATTGCTCCAATATATTGGGAATGTGGCGGTAAATAGCAAGGAAGGCAAGAAACCAAAAGTAACGGGCTCACCTGTGCCAGTAGCACCGGAGACAAAACGCCCAGGTTTGAAGCAACTCTTAGACGAAAAAGGGCCGGAAGCCTTTAGAGATTTTGTCCGTGAGCAGAAGAAGCTGATGATCGCAGACACCACACTCAGGGATGCCCACCAGTCCATCCTTGCGACCCGTGTGCGGACGAAGGATATGCTTGCGATTGCAGACTATACATCCTATGCCATGGCGGATATGTTCGCACTTGAAATGTGGGGCGGCGCTACCTTTGATGTGGCCTATCGCTTCTTACATGAGTCTCCCTGGGCGCGTTTGGAAGCCTTGAGAGAGCGGATTCCGAATATTCCCTTCATGATGTTGCTTCGAGGCGCTAACGCGGTTGGGTATAAGAACTATCCGGACAACGTGGTACGGGCATTTGTCAAAGAAGCCGCGCAATCTGGCATTGATGTGTTCCGCGTGTTTGATTCCCTCAACTGGATGCCGAATGTGGAGATTTCTATAGAGGAAGTCCTCAAGCAAGGCAAGGTCTGTGAAGGGTATATCTGCTATACCGGGGATATATCTGATCCGACACGGGATAAATACAACTTGAGTTATTATGTAAACCTTGCGAAAGAGATGGAACGCCGTGGGGCGCACATCTTGGGCATTAAGGATATGGCGGGACTCTTGAAGCCATATGCGGCGCATAAGCTTGTGACGACGTTGAAGCAAGAAATCGGATTGCCGATCCACTTCCACACCCATGACACCAGCGGCACCGGTATTGCGGCGGCGCTGAAAGCGGCAGAAGCGGGTTGTGATATCGTGGATGGTGCCATTGCATCCTTCTCATCTATCACCAGCCAGCCGTCTTTGAATGCGATTGTGACGACTTTTGCGGGTGAGGAACGAGACACGGGACTTTCTGATGAGTTGTTGCTCCCGATTTCTAACTACTGGAGCGGTGTGCGGAAGCTTTATTCGGGCTTTGAGGCAGACCTGACCTCTCCGACGACGGATATCTATAAGTATGAGATCCCGGGTGGGCAGTATTCCAACTTACAGTCACAGGTGGAAGACATTGGGCTTGGGCGTCGATTCCATGATGTGAAAGAGAAGTATAAAGAGGCCAACGACATCTTGGGTGACATTGTAAAAGTGACTCCGTCTTCTAAAATGGTTGGTGATCTTGCGATCTTTATGGTACAAAATGATCTAAACGCTGATAACATTGTGGAGAAAGGCGAGGCCTTGGCATTCCCTGACTCTGTGGTGAGCTATTTTGAGGGCATGATGGGGCAACCCCAGGGCGGATTCCCGCCAGCACTTCAGAAGGTTGTGCTAAAAGGGAAGGCGCCGATCACATGCAGACCTGGTGAACTCTTAGAGCCGGTTGATTTCGCGGCGGTAGAGCGTGAAATGCTTGCCTTCTGCCCGGATCCCACCATGCAGGAGCTTGTCTCTTATGTGCTCTATCCGAAAGTATTTTCTGAGTATAAACAGCACGAGCAAGCGTATTCTGACCTTACTGTGATGGATACTATGGTATTCTTCCACGGGCTGGAGCCTGGTGAGGTGACGCGGATTGAGATTGAAGATGGGAAGACTCTCTTCATTAAGCTTGTGAACATTTCTGAGCCGGATGAGAACCATACTTGTAGCGTGGTGTTTGAGCTCAACGGCATCCGTCGTGAGGTTTCTGTACTTGACCGCGCAAAAGGCGCCACCGGTGTGAGTGTCCAGATGGCGGATCCTTTAAACCCCATGGAGATTGGTGCGAGCATTCCGGGGATGGTGAATCGTCTGATGGTAAAACCGGGGGATGTTGTCAAGCAGAACGACGTGCTTGCGGTTATTGAGGCGATGAAGATGGAGACCACGGTTGTCTGCCGTGCGGACGGCGTGGTGGAGGAGATTTTTGTGAAGGAGCAACAGTCGGTTAAGGCTGGGGAGCTGATTATTAAGATGCACCCATAGTGGGTGCGCTGGGGAACCCTTCGTGCTGTGGGTGGCATGGGGGGTTCTTTTCATGCAACAGAGGCGATTCTGTGGTCTGTGGTTTTATGTGAAAATTGAGAAGGTGTAAAGCGTATGAAATATATAGCTATTAATGAATTGGCTCATTTTCAGTTTCATGATGCAGAGATAGAGAGTATTGATTTCTATGATGGGTGCATGATGTGGAAAGTGGGTGCGGTTAATGCAACGACTGCAAATACACAAAGCAAATTTGAGAAAGACATGTGCATTAAGAGTGCTCAAATTACCTTTGAAGACATTCAAATTGAAAGCATTATTTTTAATGGATATCAGGTCTATGATCACAACAGGAACTTAATAGAATCGAAAGAGCCCATAACTGCAAAGCCTTCAGAGTATAGAGGTATCTTAAGAGAAACACTAGAAGGATTTTGCTATATATTTAGTATGCAAGAGCTACCTGTTATTGAGACAAACCAATATAAAGTATGTTTCAGTATTGACGGCGGTGCTGGTATGTATGACCTTACAATTGGGTTTTCAAAATCTATCGTTCAATGGAATGAATTTGATGGTGAGGCGTGGTATGAGGACGAAAAATGGAAGAAAGAGACGAAAAGGACTAGCACACGCTCTTATGGTATAGCAGGGTCAATTTTCCAAAAGATTAAACGAAGCCTCAGAAACAAAATGTAGCGTTAGGGCTTGTCTGAGATGGGCAAATATGGTATACTATAGCAGGATTTTTATTCTACCAAAGAGAAAGGTAGTGTGTATTTATGAAGTGTCCATTTTGCGCGTTTTCTGAGAGTAAGGTAATCGATTCAAGACCCGCTGAGGAGGGGGCTACCATCCGGCGGCGGCGGGAATGTTTGGATGGGGAATGTCAAAAGCGATTTACAACCTATGAGATCATGGAGCGTTTGCCCCTTGTTGTTGTAAAGCGTGACGGTAGCAGGCAGACTTTTGATAAAGACAAGCTTGTACGGGGGCTTCTCCGCTCTTGTGAGAAACGGCCTGTGTCTTTAAGCGATTTGGAGTCCATTGCGGGGGATATTGAGCAAGAACTCCAAAACCGGATGGAGCGTGAGATCAGCGCCATTGAGGTGGGGGATCTGGCCATGGATCGCCTGCGTGAGATTGATGAGGTTGCCTACGTTCGTTTTGCCTCTGTCTATCGGCAGTTTAAGGATATCAGTACCTTTATGGACGAGGTGAGTAAACTGCTCACGGAGAAATACGACACACCTCATTAGCTTGCTTCTTTTGCGGCGTAGTAGATGTTTTTCTGTTCGTCTACGGTGAGCAGGAAGACTTGCCTATAGTCTTTCATGCCGCGATTTTGTAGTTCTTTCTCCAGCCAGCGATGGTCTAGGCCGATGGATTTTAGGTTTTGATCTAGGAGTCTGCCATCGTTGATGATGAGTGTTGGAAGACCCTTGTCTTTGCCTGTCAGTTGATGCGCCTCATGGGTTGCGGGCAGGTGGGCATGATAGGGGAGGACACTGAGGTTTCCGCCTACTTCTAGGATGGCATATTTGATTGTGGCAAGGTCTGTATGGCCTTGGATGCGCAGTTGTTCGGCGAGCTCTGTGAGGGTGAGGCGATTTTTGCGCATTTCTCGCTGTTTGATCTGCCCATTTTGGATGATGATGCTGGGTTTCCCGATTGCAAGTGTGCGGAAGCGTACACTTTTCATACTGCCCCAGGTGATGAGCAGTTCACAGAACAGAAGCACTACAACGGGGACAATGCCGTAGAGTAGCCGATGGTTTTGGGGCTGTGTGATGGGGGAGACGGCGATCTCTGAGATCATGATTGCAACGACTAGTTCGTTTAGTTCCAGTTGTCCCATCTGGCGCTTGCCGAGGATGCGCATGGTGATAAGCATGACGGCGAACATGATGACGGTGCGATAGGCTAAGGTGAGTAACATTGGGAGTCCACTCCTGTTTGAGGTTACAATAATTTGAATCTGTATCTTTTCCCAAATGGAGGTTAATTATGAGTGAAATGATGTTGGTCTTAGATTTTGGCGGACAGTCTCACGGACAATTGATTGTGCGTCGTGTGCGGGATCTTGGGGTATATTGTGAGATTTTGCCGGCTTCTGTGTCTGTTTCGCGGATCCAAGGGAAAGCACCCAAGGGGATTATTTTAGCAGGTACCGGGACTGTAGCGCCGGAAGTGATGGAACTTGGTATCCCGAGTCATGTGGCGGCAGAGCCTTCCGCGTTTGAGCTGGAATGTTTGCGCGAATTCCTCTATGACACCTGTGGCTGTAACCATACTTGGAAGATGGAAGAATATGCCGCGGAGACTGTAAAGGAGCTCAGGGAGAAAATTGGAGATAAAAAGGTGCTCTGTGCCTTATCCGGCGGTGTGGATAGCACGGTTGCGGCTGTGATGATTCACCAGGCGATTGGATCACAATTGACTTGTATTTTTGTGGATCATGGTCTGCTCCGTAAAAACGAGGCGGATGATGTAGAGCGCATGTGCCGGGAAGAGTTTCAGATGAACCTAATCCGCGTGGATGCGGCGGATCGTTTTCTGGATAAACTAGCCGGTGTGGATGATCCGGAGCGGAAGCGGAAGATCATTGGTGAGGAGTTCATCCGTGTATTTGAGGACGAGGCGAAGAAGATCGGTACTGTGGACTTCTTGGTGCAGGGCACGATCTATCCGGATATCATCGAGAGCGGTACGGAAGGGTCTGCTCTGGTCAAGAGCCATCATAACGTGGGCGGGCTTCCTGATGTGGTGGAGTTTGAAGAGATTATTGAGCCGCTCCGGCTTTTGTTCAAGGATGAGGTGCGCCGTGTTGGGGAAGTGCTTGGGATTGCGCCAGCTCTCGTCTGGCGGCAACCTTTCCCGGGGCCGGGTCTTGGCGTGCGTGTAATTGGGGAGATTACGCGGGAGAAGCTTGCCATTTTGCGTGAAGCGGACGCGATTTTCCGTGAGGAGATTGCAAAGGCAGGCCTTGACCGGGAGATTGGGCAGTATTTTGCGATTTTGACAAACCTCCGTTCCGTTGGCGTGAAGCATGAAGTTCGCACCTATGATTACACTGTCGGTCTCCGTGCTGTGGTGACGAACGACTTCATGAGCGCTGATTTTGCACGGATCCCCTATGAGGTGTTGGGACAGGTGTCGAACCGGATTGTGCATGAGGTAGATGGTGTGAACCGGGTTGTATATGATGTGACACCGAAGCCACCTGCTACGATCGAGTGGGAATAGTCAAGTGCGAAGCAGAATCAAGGTGGTATTGTATGGGTAGGAGACAGGCAATCAAAACAACGATCAAAGAAGCTGTCGATTATTGGAGTGGACGCATTTCGGAATGTGGGCTTTAGTGTAGACTGGAGCGAAGCTGATACGCATTGTTGGAGATGTGGGTGTGAAAAAAATCTGCAACGGTGCCATATTATTCCGCATGCCTTAGCTGGAAGAGACGAGCCGGCTAATATTGTTTTGTGCTACTACAGTAGCAGGGAGCTACCGTATGATGTTGAAAAATATTGCGGAATCATTCGACCTTTGTTTTCCGCTAGAAGATTCACAGGAGCATGATCCACTTAGCCCCTGGTGGCTTGAGGTGTAGACAGGACTATTTGAAACTGGAAAAGTAGAGTAAATCAGACTAAAGAGAGCTAACTGACAACTGTCAGTTAGCTCTCTTTCCCCGTAAGCCATTCAGGCGAAACTCGCAATATATCCGCAAAAATCTGGAGCTCCCACTCAGCCAGGGGGCGGTACACGCATCAGAGAAACACGGAAAATACGCGACATAAGACCGATGGTATTTCTGGCAAGACTACAACTAGCCGGAATGAACATCAGCGCCTCCACTCTCTCACTGATCGAACGGCAAAACTGCCCGTATTCCGATTACCCATTACGGCGGCTATTTTTGCCATGCTATTACCTCTATTTTGATTGAAAGTATACCCAAAGCCTCATCAAAAAACAAGAATGATTTTGATGAGGGAGACATAAAAAACGAATAAGATCCATTATGGTTGACCAAATGGAGAAACCACAAAATATTGTAGGTATCTTGTCGATTTCTCTGATTGACACACTAGTTGCAGTGTGGTAAAATGACCCTGTCTAGCGATTGCCAAGGATTGATTAGACATGGAAAAGAGATGTTTTGAGTCACTTTTTTTATATTATCTTTGAGATTATTTTTAATCTTGGATATTGAGAATAGAGCCAGGAAAGCAGTAGTTAATGCACACAAGTAAGCCATGAATATGGAGGAAAGAAAGATGAAAAGACGGATATTGGCAATGTTGCTGATCGTTGCTCTGGTGTTATCGGCCTTTGTGCCAGCGGCGACGGCGCGTAACGCAGAGCCACCTAGTGGACTTCAGCAGGCGATGCAAGATGTTGCACAGGCGATGAGCCAAGTGCAAGGGTTCTCTGTGTATGAGGGAGAGGCGCCTAGTGAACTTCAACAGGCGATGCAACGTGTTGCACAAGCTATGAACCAAGCAATACAGCCAGTGCCGCTTGGAGGGCGTACGATTACCTTTACCCTGGCTGGTGGTCACATCAGTGGTGATATAGACGATGTAGTACATACAATTCCGGCAGGTGGAAGCATAGCGCCTGCCAATATTCCACAAAACCCAGAGCGTGCAGGACATGTCTTCACTGGTTGGCTAGAAACAGTGGTGGAACCTCCTGTTACCCACTTGATCACCCTGCGAGCGGGTGCGGCGGGTGTGTTCCCCGAGGGTGTGTCTGGTGGATGGATACGTTCGGCAGATGGATCAACGTTGACCCAAAGCTTCCCCGAGGGCACGGCTTGGTCGGGTGTAAGTTTCCCGGTGCCAGTACCTGTGGATGTAGACGATGGTTACATAGCTGAGGGCTGGGATCCTGAGGAGCCGGATGCCGGCAATATGGAAGAGTTGACCTATGGCTTCAATTTTGTATGGCGTCAACCGATTGAGCATGTGGTTGAGCTAA
>Ga0131853_10008508_pt1 | contig 18713 bp, 8 predicted proteins | sample TergutLab28metaG_FD_92764 | JGI IMG/M metagenome (GOLD analysis project Ga0131853, IMG submission 92764) | Labiotermes labralis P1 segment gut microbial communities from Petit-Saut dam, French Guiana - Lab288 P1 (version 2) (version 2) | ecosystem: Host-associated > Arthropoda: Insects >...
AAAGTTTTACTACGTGGTATTTCAATGGAGGAGCTTCTTGGTGTTTCGAGAAATATTGTTCTAAGGCTTGCTTCGAAAGGAGACGTCGGAATTTCTAGAATTTTTTGTAAAGTAAGTTTGAGATTCGTGCAGGGGATAGCCAGAACCTTAATTTCCGGCTCAGGCAAACTTTGTTTCCGACAATGTTTGCATGCCATCTTCCGTGTTCATGGACTCGACAAAAAGCACTCCCTATAGTGTTCCCCCCTCCGTGATTATCTCAGAATTAATACACAGTGCCTAACCTTGTACCGTAGTAAAGAATATGCAGTAGAGCAGCTACATTAACGAAATTCAACTCGTAAGGGCTTAATAATTCTACTTGAAAATATTTCAAGCTTGTTCTGACACTGCTGTATTTCAAGTAAATCCTGGTGGATAATCGTAAAAACAAGAAACAAATGTCAGTATTAAACTCGAAGTGAAACCATTAACGTTTCTTTCTATTCACTTCAAAATTCAGTATTCCTTGACGTTCCTGCCACGCGACGCCACTACGTACATTAATACCCCACAAGCAGATGACAGTGTCTTTAAATTCATTACTTACTTCTTATTTACTTACTTACTTACTTACTTTCTTTCTTACTCCATAGAGCAGAGTTCTTCTTGAGAAGCTAACTGATTTTCAGCTAGTAAGAAATTCCCTACATTTTATAGAACCCGAAGGTTCATTACCGCATTCACAAGTGCCCGCCACCTTCCCCTATCCTGAGCCAGATCTATCCAGTCCATACCCCCACATCCCACATCCTGAAGATCCATCTTAGTATTATCTTCCCGTCTACGCCTGGGTCTCCAAAATGGTCTCTTTCCCTCAGGTTTCCACATGTCTTAATCAATTCGGCTGGGATTTGTTCAGTATCTGGTAATTTGTGACTTTTTAGCTTTTCAATAACCAACTTAATCTCAAAGGCACTCGGTTCAGGCACTAGTGGTTCTGCTGTGTGTATTTCTGTATTACTCCCACAACTCGGAAGTTCGCGCGTCTCTCGTGCTATCTAAGTGGCCTTGAATGGCACAACTCTCATACGAAGCTTCGTGGCGAATATCTGCCAATTGTTTCGAAGTTTGAAATGAAACACACATATACGACATGGCGACCTCATGTTTCAGTTGCTATAAGACCGTTCTGCGTTAGAGATATTAAGACTCAATATACTGTAAATCTGCGCAAGAGGTTCTCCTCTTCCAATACACCACACAGTTCTAACAACAATGGCACTGTATGTTTGACTACTGTCTTTGTGGTTGACACACCAACTGCCTGAGGCTGTCTAAACGTAAAGGCAGAGTCACGTAGCAGTGAAATATAACTTACAGTAACATAAAATGAGAAACAGTTGTGCAGACGGTACAATTTATTGCGGCCACAGTGACGTCATAGTCTATGTTTCTGTTTTTGTTTTTTTTAATTTCAGGAAGAAAACAAGGCTAAAGGAAACTGAGTACAGACTGTCAAAATGCAAGCTCGTACCTGAAACTGAACACAGAGAGTTCCTGGCGGCGAACGTGTAAGGTGAAAGAAAATCCGAAGACGTCGCGCCGCTGGTTGTACAAGGAGGCGCTGCCATCTGTGGATCTTCTCGTGTAACTCGAAACTGGATGCCGCTGCACGGCAGTTTATCGAATATCTCACGTTTGAGCATTGTTAACGATAACGAGAAAAGATGACTATGAAGAAACACACGAGTTTCTACGAACGAACTCAATGTAGCTTTAGGAACAAGGTCATTACGCAAAAATTATTCTGTGGCTTGCGTTTAACAAAATAAGGATTTGTTCCTAACAAGCTTGTTTATTTAGATGCATTATTGTTGAAAAGACGATGGACTTGCTGTTAATATTAGGGCAGCAGTGTTCACGCACACCCTAAATTAAAATAACTTATTATATTACCCCGTCAGAGATCCACAATCACACCCCTTCTCATTCATTTTTGTTACAGTTTTAAATGTTCTTGAAAATATTCGTTAATGAGTCGTAAAACCACAGATCTATTAAATTTAGCCTTAATCCCGTTTGAAACTATTTGAAATTCAAGAGATGTAATCGGAACGACTATTCAACTGATTTTTGGTAGCACTATTCCAAAACACTTCAATTTGAAGTCTCCAAAAGTATTTATGACACTGCCGGTTTAAGATCTTTCACACAAAATTTACGTATTTATTTTTCCAGTTAAATTAATGAATGTTCTTAAATTCGCCACGACCGTACGATGTTTTCACAATCCTCACGTTCTCTGTTGCCACCATCTCTTAACACCGCACCTGAAACAAACAAACAAACAAAACAATTAGCCGCAAATTTGAATGGAAGCATCACGATGTGCTTGTAACGTAATATGATATTAAATAGTGTACGTCAGCACAATCACTTAATTACTGAAGGTAATTGTAAGGCTACATGTTTCGACTATAGATTAGTCATCCTCAGGCCTATTTTGTCAATTGTGTCACAAGATGCTATGCACACTTTGGGATCCCATCGTGTTTACATCCATGGAATACACAAAATTAAATCGTTTGTCACGCCTTTAGAGACAAACTATTTAATTTTATGTGTTCCATGGATGTAAACACGACAGGATCCCAAAGTGTGCATAGCATCTTGTGACACAATTGACAAAATAGGCCTAGGGATGACAAATCTATAGTGATTGTGCTGACGTACAATATTTAATGTTATAAAACAATTAGCGATGCAGAGATAAGACAGCAATGACATCTTTTAAGGTAACTAATAAAGAAAGAATCAGCTGATTTTACCCTTAGTGACTAGTGTCAAAAAGCAGTAGGTTACGATCTGTCTTAACTTATTCCACACTTCGCGTTAGTGAGATTCGTTTTATAGGACATTTAGGGCACGAATGCACGCTTTCGACAGTAAAGTTCTGTATCGTAAATAAACTGTTCTTAACCCGCTATAAATGCCAGATAATTTAGTATTAATCAAATATTTTACACACAATTATTTAACAACTACAAACAGCCTCAATAGTATGACAAAGTAAACATAAAAACATAAAACCCCCACTCTAATCGACCCCACCTATCATCAGGCGTTTCTTTTTCCATAGTGATTGATGGAGTCTTTAAAATGGTGTTCATTCATTATTATTTTCAGTAACCGTGATTAAAACCTCCAATTTTGAGTCTGGAAAGGTGAAACACCTATCGTAAAAGAAAAAAAAATCGCTCAACTTCAATTGCCCTGCAACTCAGAACTTCACATTTTCATACGTCCCTCGTCACGTTAGCTCAACATACAGTTGATTCGCATAAAATTTTCAAAAAAAAAAAAGGAAACACTCGAACGAAACATTGTTCAATTAGCAATTTGGGGAATAAAGTGACTAATCAACCGATTTTATATATTTTGTAGGAGAAAGGTGTCCTACTTACATCGCCCCTACATACGGACAAGAATAATCGATAATTGTAAATAGACCTTCAGTGAACGAGAAGCTACTGGAACTTGACGGAAGAAGCACTAGATCTTTCTCTCTTTAGAACTCGCTTTGTAAGAAGCTATGAACTTGTCATATGAGGCACTACGTGATTATGAGTAGTAAATAGTACACCACAAATACGCAAGACAGGCAATGTACGTATAACGTAACATTAAGGCGCGTTCTTGTAACAATTGTTGCAGTGGAAAAGCAATAAATATTATATATTCTGGGTGTGTGTCTGTAGCATTTTTAATCCAGCATACAGAGCGCATGCGCCGTAATATATTGTCATAATTGATTGTAAAGCACGTTAAAAAAAATCGATGATGGCCTAAATTCAGATTTGCTACCTTTTCTGCCTGGATGTCCTGAGTATAACCACGAAACACTTAAGTCCGGGTAGTAGGGGGTCCCAGTCGAGATTCGAGACGATCATCTCCCGAATTCATATAATAAGCGTGATGACTTGAGCCAGATTTGTTCAGCGGTGGTGGGAACGGAGACGACGGCGATCTTCTTAGGATTCAGAGTGATAAACGTCGCATTAAGTGAAGTGTGTCTCTCGTAAAGCGGGACTTACTTTCGAAACTTGCTTAGGAAAATAAAATCGCGGCGTTCAAGACTGGGCCTGTTGATATTATTTTGAGTCCAGATTCTCTTAGCTGTAATCCACCCATAAAGCCTTCACAAAATTATAAGTTAATTTACCCTATTGAATATTACCGGATGCCCAAAAGACTATGCACTGAAAATCCACACCACCTTCAACAGTGAACTAATATTGAGTTAAGTCTGCAAAATTAAAAATCAAATTGTTGAATTTTGATAACAATTCAATTTATGTAAGCCGATATTTTGACCGAATTCATAGTACTACATGCACGTTATATGATTCTTTCTTTCTTCCTTCCTTTCTTTCTATATAGTTTCATATTCTGACCTCTTTCTACCTATCTGTCGGTGTAGAAAGGTACTGCTGCGCCTGATCACATTCAAAGACACACAAACAAAAAATCTGTAGGACTCCTCTGAACGAGGAATTGGCCCTTCGCAGAGAACTCTCTACCTGACAACACACAATACTCACAGGAGACAGACATCCATGTCCCCGGCAGGATTCGAACCCGAAATCCCAGCAAGCGAATGGCCGCAGACCCACCCCTTCGACTGCGCGGCCATCAGAATCGGTTAGTTAGATAAAAATGACTAAAAAATCTATCTAATTCACAAAATATAAGATTTATTGTACAGTTTTTTCAGATTAAGCATTCAATAAGTGGTTGGTGTTAACGGCTCGTATGAGAAACGACTGATGATTTAAAAAGCGTAAACGAATTCGAAAATGTCGAGTGAATAATTTACAAATAAGCCTGATATATCTGCCTTAGATGGTACACATACTGATGTTTGCATGCTAACAGGCTGTGCAAATCTCTTGAGGATTCCCAGTTAGCCATTTCAATTATGGTGCACTCTCCAGCCAGGCCTACACTTTATTATCCATCATTAAGAGCTCTGGAATCAATATGAACATGTGTCGTTCTGCAAACACGCGGAAAATGTAATAAATTCCTTTCCCATCAATTAGCAGTCTGTAGAGCAGCCACAAGCACTCGCTAATCTTGTACAGCAGTGACACATGCCACTGCTCGCATCAGGTTTAGGCACGGCCTCACTGACAGTTTCTGTGTCCGGATCCAACATTCGTTAGGATAGTTGTTCTTCATTGTGTATTGGTATGTCCATACGAGTTTGCTGAACAATCAATCACATTCACAAGAGAATTTCCGTAACCACTGTAATTCTGTTCTTAAGATGATTCATCCCCGTTGTACTACCGATCAAGTATTAATTCACAGCATACAGTCGTACATAACCAAAATTAAATTTTTAAAATTATTAGGCAACAAGTTTCGGCTGGACATAAGCCATCATGTAGTTTAAGATTCTGCTGAAAGTTCTTAAGAAAAGGAGTGATAATGGCTTCTATCAAGCGGAATCTTGTTCCTAATTTTTTTAAATCACTTTTTTGTGTACGGCTGTATACTGTAGATTATATAACTGTAATTCTGCTGTTATTTTATTTTGTTATCACCGCCACCAGTAACATCACCTTAATAATTTTCAAAATCATTATCTCTGGATAGGATTTGAGAGTTTCATGGTGGTAAAGAAATTGTGGCCTTTTGGTTTGTTACACCGTGTAGTCTTGTACAGTAGAAGGACAGTCGGCTTGCTGCCTCCATCTTCTACAGGTATAAATACGGAGGAGACAGGTTTTCCCGGAAGGCCAGTTAATCACCCACTAGCCAGAGTGTGGTGTTATAAATCGAGTAGGCCGACTACCGGGTAAATCACTGTTGTTCTTTTCCGGCGTTTCTTCCTTTGACCAGGAATGACATCCGCTTTTCTTGTTTGAGGTTTTCTAAAGTGCACATTTCATCAAGTACGGCAGTTCTGCGTGATGAGTTTACGGAATACCGACCCTGGGGCCCACTCGGCCTCCTCTTCAATGGTAAGCGGGAGCTCCTTCCAAGGGGATGGAGCAAAGGAGGGAAAGAGCTGACCACTCGTCTACGTCTAGTGCTGAGTGCTTAACTACGCACAGGCATAATTTCACCTACCATTTAAGGAATTCTGACCCGAACCAAACATAAATATGTCTGCGTTCTCCCGTTCTTGATCTCTCTTCCCCTATGGCCACTACCAACAGTTACGATCATTAATTTTTGTTACTATAACCATAAGCCGACTACGAAAATGTCCATATACGCTGCACGCGCCGCCTATCCCATTATCCTTAATTTGCCATCTCTACTAGCAATTAGTGAGGTGGTCGCACTGTCTAAGGAGTAGGTCCGCGGCAGCTCGTTTGCTTGGATTGTGGGTTCGAATCCCGCTAGGGGGATGGATGTCTGCCTGTTGTGTGTTTCAAGTACGGACCTCTGCGACGGGCCGATCTCTTGTCCAGGGAAGTCCTACCGAGTGTTGTGTGTCTGTGTGTGATCTGGATATCTCACTAAAGAGAAGCCCTAGACCTGGGCAGGGATGTTGCTCCACAGGGGGAAATAAAACAGTGTTTGGTGAACAGCACTTGTTATGAAGCTACTTATTATGCATTCTTCCATGTCCCTATAAATTCCTCACACTGACTTCAGAATATTATTTAGCATCAATGCGAAATCAAGTCGTAATGAAATCAAATCTCAACTTCCGGTAAAACCAAAAGCTGTTTAACAACAAAACCGAATGTAAGACGGCAGGTAACACATGGAGGTGTATACAAAGTCCTGTCAAAGCCACAATATATATGACGCCGTATCACAGTCGAATGTTGTTTATACACCTTTGTCGGATTTATCCATTTGTAGGAGTGCATCTACCTCATTAGTGAATGCTAGCTAGTGTGGCGGCTTCCGTAATGAATTGTCTGCCTTTGCTCGTAGAGGTGTGACGTCAACCTCATGCAGACATTTCCCGGAAGGATTACATTTAAGGGTTAACGGTTCTAGCTGATAAACGTTGCTTTGATATACAAATAATTGAGAACGGAGCTCAAGTTTCAGGCTATTTGTTATTGTGACCGGCAGGGTTCGCCTGACGTAAGAACGCTCCACGTTACTGGAACTGCAGTAGTATCCAGTCCTAAGTAAATACATTCCTAAACTAACAACATTCATCAGAGCACTATTCCAACTATCCATGATAAAGGTTAAGCTATTCCTGCACAGACCCTGAAGGCTACAGAAGTATGAGGCTCGCAGGATTTCTAGACAATCGACACATGAACGCGGCAAGGTTGTCGGTCCTATGAGCCAGCCGTCTTTACCCACCAGAAAATATCCCTGGTACTCATTTATTATACAGACTCAGTTGACCCCAGGGCCATAGTGCGGCCGGAAGAATTAAATCAATGAAAAATTCCAATCGAAACTGCGACCTTCCACCTTGAAGCGCAATGCTCCAACCAACTGCGCCACCGCGTGCCCCCTCCAAATATCCACGGGTAGAAAGTAATACTCCATGGAAACTACCTTTACGAGTAAAAGGCTCTGGCTTAATCCAGAAAGTTTAATAAGTGAAAACAAATGAACATAGCGATTCGGGTCTTATTATTACTTCTTCTCCAAAAGGACGGGAATGGAAGTTTGTATTATGACTCTACCCAAAGTTATGGACAGTCCTACTGTACAGTTTGCAAGACTGCTCAATGAATACAGGACATTAATATATACATTTTACGAAGAAGACAATGTTTACAATAAATGTCATACAGACTTGGAGAAAGGAGAAGTAGTACTAGCATAGAAATTCAATCAGGAATATCACTCAAATGTTAACGGTTGATTTATGGTCAAGTACCTGAAGTTAGCCAAGAATCTTTTAAGTTCAGACGGACTGGCCATAATAGCGCTTCGGGAAATACTGCACAAGACTGAGATGTTAAGAATGTCCTGAGCAAAAAACACTGATGGACAGCGCTGGCGTTTGCAACGAAGGTGAGGAACGAGGTTAAATTCGGATATAATTTAACAAGCTCTAATAAATGCCTCCCTGCAACAAAACTTGTAGCTATAATAGTGAATGTAGTGGACGGAACGAGAAGGAACTCTGTTAATATGGACTTCCGATTGCTTATGCTAATGTGACTGATGTTACAAGAAAGGATTGTATGTAGTTTGTAAGTTCTTTTAAGATGGATGACGACACAGGAAATTCCATAATTACACAATTATTTTATCATGGCTATCGGTCCGTACGTAACAGAACTCAAATACTGAATACCTCTCCATTACACCTGATAGGATAAACATGAGTATAATTAATTTTGTCGAATTGAGAGTTACCCATACGATTCATACTGAACTTAAATCCAAATATCTTCATGTTTGCACCTTTCATCAATGATAATTAAACACTTTATTATCCAACTAATGCACAATATATAATATGTAGATACAATTAAAATTATAAAATATTTAGAAGTGTTCCAACATGTTTCGGATCACAGAAGATCCATCGTCAGGGAGCCTTGTACAGTGCTTGACTAAAAATTACAAAAATGATTACATCGTGCCCGTTGACATGGACAAGGTCGGTGTTATGGCAGCATATTCTGACCCGTTGTGCGTGTGTATAGTTCACTGTGCCTGAGTGCCTTCATATACAGTGAACTGCACACACGCACAACGGGTCACAATATGCTGCCATAACACCGACCTGGCCCACGTCACCGGACACGATAGAATCATTCTTGTACAAGTCTCCCTGATGATGGATCCTGTGTGATCCGAAACATATTGGAGCACTTGTAAATATTTTATGATTTTAATTATATCTACATGTTATATATTGTGCATTAGTTGGATAATAAAGTGTTTAATTAAATCCAAAGAGCTGAATACAAATTTTCATATAAATTTGGAGTCTTTTACACATTCTGGTAAAACAAATTATAACATTACGCAAACACTGGTCTTCATAAAACTTTACTTACTTTAATTATTTTTAACAGTCAGTCAACTCAAACTTGATGATCATCTTGGAAGTCTTGTGATAAGTGACTGCGACTTACTTTATGCCTGCTCTTGATCTCATTTCATACAGTGTAGTTTACAGGCTAACTAGTGGCTGTTGCATTAGGAAGAATCGGATCGGAAACTATTGTGGCCTGGCCCAGGTAATTATCTCGGTATGCATCTGGTGCGACTAGGAAAACCATGATAACCCTCGGCTAGTACAGCCAGTGTGATTCCACCGAGTTGAGAAACTCGTACACTTCGAATACAGGTCTACAGCTTCACCGTCACACTAATTCACTCAGTTTGCATGACGAAACTTCATTTTAACGGAAAATTTTGACAAATGTCTGACCTAATGACTGGTGCCACTTGTAATCTTTCAGTTGCACACTGCACTGCTATACATGATGGTCCTTGATATACAGTACGTACGGATACGGCGATCTAGAAATTTTCTGGACATTCAGCCTGAAAAAAAACAGAATAAAATAATGAAGAAAAACTGTTTTCCCGTAAAAAAAAATGACGTTTTCTTCATCGCTATTTGATGTAATTAATTTTCATTTTGTCTTTTAAAAGCACAACAGTCTCAAAATATTGAAGACAGTCTCATTAAAATAGTGCCATGACATTTTGTTAGATTACGCTGATTACCGTTGCAGCGTGCAGAAAAAATCGGACAATAATTCACACAGAAGTGTCAAAAACGGCACACATTTTGGTGCTTTTCGATGTTGCCATTTGTCGATGCTATTGTTAAGTAACTTAGTACAGTTTCCATGGAAACTACAAGAAAATCGACGGATATTCATCCCAACTAATAAAAAGTTTCATGCATAGATTAATTATTTCATGATAAATCCATTAAAACTTAGGATTAAAAGATCTTCGTATAAATGGATTGCAACTGTATGTGAGTTGCCCATATAACCCATAACAATAACACTCAACTTATAAAAAATTTATTGGATCCCTGTTTCTGTAATGCTCTACTTTACCAGGCATTAACTTGCGAAGTCACGTAGCGTCGTTGCTTTCATGTTCACTATACTTCCATTACCTCAATTTATAGTCTAGCTTTCATGCGCAACATTTGTACGAGAGACAGATTTATCTAGCTGCAAACAGGTATCATAGATACTAACCGCAATGACATGCAATTGAGTTGTTAGAACTATGCACGATTTTCTGGTCTTTTAAAAACTCGTAACCAAGCGATACCTGCTATGTTTATGTGCAAATTGTCGCAGTCTGCGGCAGACAACATTTTACCAAGACAGTCGATTAGAGTTGTTTGGTGTTACATACATTGCAACTTATTTGAACAGAACATAACAGCTGCTCTTTAGATTCTTCTTGGAGATTTGAAGCACTGTACAAAGGTCTGAAAGCAAGTAACATACCAAAACAGGCCATTAATCGAAAAAACCTACACATTTCCGACTTTAATTCGCTAATATTCGTAGTGTTACCTAAAGGTTTTATTTATTTATTTATTCTTTCATTCATTCGTTTAATGACTGTTTCATAAATTATATATAATCTTGAGTGACATCAACCTTCTGTGTATTTCTCAATATGGTGTCAATTATCCGACCAAACACAACATTCAGATCTAGTAAAATAATCTTTCATTAAAAAACTACAACATGTTTCGGCTGTCCAGATCGGCCATCATTAATATATATTCGAATTTTAGGTTAACTGTATAAAAACCAATAAGTATTCTATAAATTCAAACATGTCAGTCGATAACACAACACTTTCAATGTTAATAAAAATCCAACCAGATGCAACAGTATGAAGATATTTATTTAATGCAGAGTCACTCTACATGTTTCGGGTGTCACAGCACCCATCATCAGGAGTACTAAAAACTGTAACCGCAACCTCCGGTACAGGTCATAATATCGGTACAGCTACTTCCTTCCAACGTGGCCCGATCGGGTTACAGTTTTTAGTACTCCTGATGATGGGTGCTGTGACACCCGAAACATGTAGAGTGACTCTGCATTAAATAAATACCTGCATACTGTTGTATCTGGTTGGATTTTTATTAACATTGAGTTACAATGCACGGAACCATGATTTAAAAAAAACACAACACTTCATTTTATCTACAATAAAAATACAGTCTTTTATATAGAACTGGGTTTAATATAGCACCATCTCAAATAATTTTTAACCTTTTAATGCTGAGACTGTCAACTAGATTTCAATATATACAAACTTGTGTATTTTACATTCCTGTAATATAATCTGTAAGCATTTGTGATTCCACAGTGCACTGAAATATAGATAGCTCTTGGATCTGTTTTCTCAGAAGGTCTGAAGATGACCTAATAAAGGTCGAAACATGTCGCTCTGACAATATACTATTTTTATTGTATATAAAATAAAGTGCTGTGTTATTGACTGACACGTTTGTATTTATATGTTATAACACTTCGGGATGGAAAACATTAAAAAAATAAGTATCCGTCGAGCACAACATATACACTGTATTTGTTACAAATAACTAACACCTACACCAGGCTAAACGTGCTTGACAAGAAGGTTGTAACGAACAACAATGGAAGTAATACTACTGAACTTATCATCTTGTAAATCTTAAAGCCACCGCGTTAGAACTCTAGATTCTACAATACTGAAACAAGGGTTGCCAGACTTCAGGTTCTCACAGTGGTGTTACTGAAGATTCACGTCTTCTGAAATGTTACTCTGTATCGACTGGTAAATAGTTACCGACGTTTCCAAGGATCCAAAAAACTTCATCTCCAAGGTTAAACAATATTTCTTTAACAGGAGATACCCATGGTACTCATTTCTCTTAGAGGTTGAGTCGAACTCAACGTCACTGAGCGGCCGGAAGGATTAAGGCAATGAAAAATCCCAATGACCCCAAAGTAAATCGAACCCGTAACCTTTCGGTTTATAGCGCAGTGCTTCAACAAACTGTGCCACCGCGTACCCCAAATCATTAACTAACTGCAAATATTGACAACTGTATGATTCTTGTAGAGGAACTTCCAAATGTAAAGCACTATTCAATTTTGTAATTTATAATTGTTCCTGGAGGGAAACTTGGGTTATTAATTATCCCGTTTCATGTGTAGTTGTTATCTAGGGCCGAACAGTTTCATTATATAATCTACTGCGGTCAAATTGAAATAACTAGAAATGAACCACATTTGCGCGGTTAAAGAATCCTAGCCTAAACCTAAAATTACTTATAAAAACAGAAATAACCCTCAGACAGGACAGTTAGTGATGACATTTGCATCATCCGTTGTGGGAGGACAGACCTCACACAACGGATGTTGCAAATGTTATTTCAGTTTTTACGTAATTTAAAGGCCTGAGGATAACCATTTAATGGTCGAAACATATGGCCGCAAATCTGCATAACGTAAAATACGGAGTTGTTTGGTAACTGTAAACTATTATGTAATTACGTATTTTCACTTTTATTACTTTTCTCGCGATATTACGACATTACAGAGATTCGAAAAGGGTACGTTCCAACAAAAGTCAGGAGGGTTACCGCTTCAGCCAATTTCTCCACGTCGTCGTTCATTGCTTACACAAAACGTTTCAGTCGTTTCAAAGTAGTGGAGCGTTCGAAACGTCCTTCACTCCAGGGAATATCTCAATAAAATTACAGGTTTAAACGAAACCACGAATTCCCTTATCGTCCTAGGCACTATGTGTGAAACATAACTGCCTTTCAAGTCTTCCTATGCAGCATTTCTTAGCAAATGTACTCTGCGGCCGGACCTCAATGTCAGAAAAATTTTATATGAGTACATAACTCACAATACATAAAATTTTACACACAGTACTGACCATGTAACACGCGTGTGACGGGCAGAGACATCGGTAACTAAGTACACTTCACTACGCCGCAAAAGGCCCTGAATCTTCAGTTTTAACACTTATTTCCAATTTTAAACGAAGCGTGAAGAAAACACAAAACAATGTCATGCACGTGACAACCCACGCACAAGCGCACATCCAAAGGTGAGAGGTTGCGGGCGTATAGAACAGACCCACAACACCAGTGTTGAAACATTCAGTGAATTTACAGAAATTACAGAGACAGGTTTTGGCAAGGCTGGAAAAATGTTTTTTTTTTAACCTGCTGGTGTCCGCAGGAGAAATTGTTAGTGTCGGCACTTGAGATCAGCTTACTTAATCTACGCTTGTATATCTGCTTATTTTTGTCAGTAAAATTATAGTACAGAATGCGTTAGAAATTACGACTTCAGGTCTTAATAAATTCGATATCAAGCTGAATTCATTGTGGTCTTCATTCTACAGCTTATCAAAGTTGTAATTTTAACGGACACGTATTAATGGCAATGCTTTAACGAGGTTACATAATGTACACTTAAACTTTAAAGCCTATTGGTTACTAACTATAGTGCCCAGTTTAACAATGAGAGTTAAACGTTTTCCCCGAAAAATATATATTTATGATTTAACATCTGATTCTTACATTATTCTGCCATCATTTCAATATATAACGTAGCCTAACTGTGGATCTTCGATTTTCTGGGATGTGTACGCAGTGTAGATTGGTAGTTGTTTACCGACGTTTCGGTACAACCGATCGGTCCCATCTTCAGGGGTCAAGCAGTCCGATAACTACAATGTAGGCTGCGTAACATCCCACAAGAGTGAAAATCTTATTTACACCGCGGTCGAAGCCTGAAATCGTGCACAGGTTCATTGTCGTTTTCAAAGACCAATTTAGAAGTGGTCGTCGGTCAAGTTAAATGAAATGTGTAATGGTTTACAAGAAACACCGCCTTAAAGACTATAATAATTGACTTGAAAGACTTCCTTCAGTCGTGTTAATAGCATTAATTACACGATTTTAAAAAAGTAACCTTCAAAGACTGTATTATCTTAATTAAAATATTTTTCCATATGTGAATAGCCCTACATATCTGACTTTAAGTCCCCTAGTCTTTAAAAATTGATAATTTAATGAAAAGATTGTAGATAAGGTACAAATATTGGAATAAATTTAATATTTGCCAATACATAATTAAATTTTCAGCAATGTCGAAGATCTGGCGCTTGTTCATTATATCTTCAGTAAACAAAAAGTTCTCAAGATCTCCTTTGCCGCAGCTCCATAAATTTTCCATAGCCTAGAACAAATCACCAAATTCTAGTGCCAGAATGATGATACGAAGCGCACAATTCTGCGGCGACCTGTAAACCTCAGTGTTACCTGGCACTTTCTGTGGCTGCATATAAACTGACACTCATTTTGTATTAAACAAAAAAAAACCTGCTACATTGATGCTTAAAATATTAGGCTCCGCCGTAAAAAAAATGTTGCCCTCCAGGCGACTAGGGGGTCGACTTTTGTGCATCCCTGCCTTAACCTCGTCATCACAAGGTCTATTTTCTCAGTCATCAGTAACAACTAATGTGGAAGTACTTACAAAGGGGTGAGGTAGCGACTGAACATTCGCGTATTCTGCGTTTTTGTGAACCTTACATCTGACGTGAACTGACAAACTGTACGAACATTACATCCTCTTTGCCTTATATGCAATTCATTTTAAAACGAGATTTCTGAAATTTACGATACACAAGTCACATTTTCAGTGACTTTAAAAATTATGGTTAAACTGTTTGTAGAATGCAACATTACATACAAAGGCAGTCCCGTTACGAGCCTGGAGTGGCCCAGAGGCTTCCAGGAAGTTAAGGTTCCCAGATTTCATGACAACGGCATAGGATGGTGGTAAAGTTGTCTGTTTTATGCACCGACCGCCTTTACTCCCAAGAAATGCTCCTGGTACTCATTTCTGTTAGAGGCTGAGTCGACCGCAGGGCCATAGTGCGATCGGAAGGATTTTATGTCAATGAAAAATCCCAATGACTTCAGCTGGAATAGAACCTGCATCCTTCCGATTTGTAGCACAGTACCTTAACCACTGTGCCACCGCGGCAACATTACATATATATACTGACAGATTATTCATGTAAATAAATGTATCTTGTCGGCATGTTAAAAAGGATCAGGAAAGTTTGGTATGGTACATGTTGACGTAATAATTCTCGTCACGAATTATATGCACATACATATAGAATGTTACATACATACAGCGCGTGCCAGATAAGTGTGCCGTGATGTGAGTGGTAGAATATATTAGTGTGGGGCAAGAGGTGGGGAAGTGAAAAATTTACTAGCTGTCGTGCACATGTTTAATACAAACAATATTCACACCTGACAATGTCACTGAAAACTGGGTAGACAATGTTTGTATAAAATCCCACACACGAGCAGAATTGTGCTGTTTGCAACGAGGGCGGACACCGTTATTACTTTTGAAACATAGCTACCATGACTCACTAACTTGAGGCAACGAGTGAATCCACAAGAAAGCTCATCACTATTGGCATTTTATTGACTACTATTACTTTTCATTATTCATGCTTTATCAATGTGTTTAATTAAATGTAATAGATCAAGCATTGCAACTACAAGAGTTTATAACAGGATTTGATGTGTTTTGGACCGTGCATCATCTTGATAAATTTAGAATAAAATCCAAATAGATGCCAATTATTATTTTATTATGTTTATGTTAGGCTCAACATGGTTCGGGCACCATTATGCCCATCATCAGGAGCTCACGACGATAGAGTTTGGTTACCACACAGACCATCTGGTTCTCGAGTTGCTGCTGGTTGGAGGTTAAGTGCAGGCAGGATGGATGAGAGTCCAGACCGAAGGCTGTAACACTTCGTGTTACAGCCTTCATCCATCCGGCCTGCACTTAACCTCCAACCAGCAGCAACTCGAGAACCAGACGGCCTATGTGGCAACCAAACTCTATCGTCGTGAGCTCCTGATGATGGGCATAATGGTGCACGAAACATGTTCAGCCTAACGTAAGCATAATAAAGTAATAAGTGGCATCTAGTTGGATTTTATTCTTCATTTTCAAATAGGATATTCAAAAAATGATATTTCATGTCCAAATGTGTAACGAGTTTGTAATGTAAAATAAATTTCACGTAATAATTTACTGAAACATTTGTTGATAATTCGTTAATACAAAAAAAACTAAAATATACAATACAGTCTATTACAATTTTCGGTACTGGTAATATCGTTTAATCCCATAAAGCCTAATGGAAGGAATTACAAGGTTGAACGTTCAAAAATTTTAAGATCTGACCATGAAGTTCATTTATGTGTTTTGAATGGTTCTCTGAACAAAGAGCGATTACATCCCTGCACAACATTAACTAATTGGCTTTTTATAGCCGAGAAGGAGAATGTTTACAGCGCGGTGCGAGCCAAACCTTTACGAGTATAAATAATTCTGACTAATCTCGGTCTTTATAGGCTAAACCTATCGTGCTATGAATTTATCTGGAACTGACAAAGGAACATTCTTTGTGTTGAACGGCAGAATGCAGCCAGTCAGAGTAGCGTTGAAACAGTGGCATGCAAAAGAAAATGAGTATTTTCCAGGCATTTACTATTTCATTTGGTTATATCTTTTACTTTGTTTGTTTTAACTTGCACTTTGGTTGCTTTAAACTGTTTTGTAATGTGTGTGTGTGTGTGTGGGTTTTGTAAAGTGTGGTTTTTTTGGTAATTACTTGTATTTACTGTGTTTTGTATTGTTTGTACTGTGTTTTCGTATTGTTTCTTTTATGTATACTTATTCTTATTTGTTTTATTTGTACTAGTGTAAGGACTACTGCCACCGAGTTACAACTCAATTGCAGTTAGTAATAATAATAATAGTAATTTACATTGTCAAGGGACGTTCATAGTACCAGGCGAAAAACACAATGGCCATGTACCAGTTATAGTAACAGAAGTGCGGGAGAGTGAAGGGATGGAGGCACCTGGATTTTCTGGGTCGGCGTCGTAGCAGCCTTATTTGGCGCAAGTTATACAACAGCAGCAGTACAAGTAAGAGACTTGTACAAGGAAAGTTTCTGTTCCCTCTTAGCTTATTTCCATTGCCTTTGGCTTATGATAACCCTCATGTCTTACAATAATTTTAACAAAATGTTAATATCACATTATAATTTTATGTTGTCGTAGCATAATGGCATGATGTACTTCACCATTTACAACTGACAAGCTACATAATAACGTTGCACACATATTTAGGCATTGATACTTACTAAACATTGCTCTAAATCAGTGTTTCTAAACCGCTGGGCCGCGGCCCGGTACCGGGCCCTGGCATCAATTATACCGGGCCGCGAGAGATTCTACTGGAATTGATAACTAATTTAAATGTAATTTTATATTTGTCAACATGCCACGCCGTACGCATAATTGTACTAATACTCTTTATGATTATATCATAATTAATTATTAATACGTATGTTAGTTTAATGTATGAAATTAAAAAATAAAGGAAAGGTATTGACGAGTAAATCTGTTGGGACCGGGGTTCGTCTTATGAAAAAAGAATTTACCGGGCCGCGGTCTCACAAATGTTGCAAAACACTGCTCTAAATAATATCCGAAACATGTAGGAGTGCTTTATTCGCTGAGTTTTAAAATACATTCCGTTTGGTGTGCATGATGACACCAAGTTTTTACCAGTGCACGTCCACTATATTGCTAACAGCTACATTTTATCAACGCTATTTCTTATTATTTGATAATGTCGTATCCTGTCCTTGTTGTTCATATACTTTCAGTCCTACATATATTCTCCTTCTTGCTGTCCGCCCAGTGACCGTTCTGCTTTCTTAGCCTGGTTTTCCTGCTTGCATTTAACTCTTGAAACACCGAATTAAATCCCATCTGCCATCTGCTGGCATTCTTAGGATCTCACCATATTCTCCACGTTAGCAGGAATAGTGTATGAGATAGAAACTAAGTTTCTCTGTTCAGTGTCACTTTTGACAGTCATTAGCATCCTGATCTCTATTCTCTCGTTGATATGTGACCATTTGCTCTTTATGAGCCCTTCTTTCCACCTCCGTGTTTCCGGACTAAAAACAGTACATGTGAATCGCTCTCCTCTCCCGCGCAAAGGAGGCATCTACCCCTCTCCCCCACTACCCTTTTTAATTTCCCGGTTGCTAGACAGAAACACGCTATGCAACTTGTAGCAGGTTGTGTACGCCTCTCTTCCCCAGAATTGTTTCAAGTTCCCATCTACTGATACCGTTCTCTTCTCTTTCATTTCGGTTAGCCACGTGTCTTTGGATATCCACGTACTGAGACTGATAATGTAGTACATGGTCCGTATTTCTGTCTCTCTCATTCTGCCATCAGTAGCCAAGCTCGAGAGTATCTAGTTCTTCCTTTAGTCTCCCCGCCCAGTACTATTCTCGGCTGTCCAACCTGCCATTCATAGCACTGTCTCGCCTGTTCCTTGTCCGCACTCTGCTTGAACATAACCCAGCATTTTATCGCAGTACCCAGTATTTTTCCTCTACTGCTGTCTCCCTAGCTCAGTCTGAGTTGTCCCCTTGACTTTGGTGTATAAGATCAACGTTTTTTAACGTTTTGTTGACCGTGCATCTCAGTATATTTATCTCAGTAATTAACCAACTTGATACACAAAATTTTTGTTTTACAATAAGTTTATTTCATGCCTCTACATGTTTCGAGCACATGTGCTCGAAACATGTAGAGGCATGAAATAAAACTTATTGTGAAACAAATTTTGTGCATCAAGTTG
>Ga0131853_10008511_pt1 | contig 18708 bp, 16 predicted proteins | sample TergutLab28metaG_FD_92764 | JGI IMG/M metagenome (GOLD analysis project Ga0131853, IMG submission 92764) | Labiotermes labralis P1 segment gut microbial communities from Petit-Saut dam, French Guiana - Lab288 P1 (version 2) (version 2) | ecosystem: Host-associated > Arthropoda: Insects >...
TATGCAATCTCCTCCATTCCCCCGTCACCTCGTCCCTCCTCGGTCCAAATATTCTCCTCAACACCATGTTCTCAAACACCCTCAGCTTCCTTTCCTCCCGCAATGTCAACGACCAAGTTTCACGCCCATACAAAACAACAGGCAAAATTATAGTTCTACCAGTCATTGCTTTACAAAATACAGCACATGCACTCCACTAGACTCTTTTACTCTTTAATTAACACAAAGCAGGTACTAACCCTTTCTGCTGATCTGGAAGTATTGGAGTATCATCAAACTTGCTCTGATTAGCAATTCCTGTTCCATCCACCTGGCTGAATGCATCTGAATGGTCCAACAGGTTGACGGGTACCTCCATATCATGATTTACAATATTTTCATCCTTCTTTTCACTTTCTGGCCCAGATGTAATCCCATCTTGATTATTTAGTGTCCCCACCTTCACAAGAAGGATTCACATGTGTATTATCAGTAAATTACACATATATAAAAGCAAGCACCATTTATCTTCTCCTCAATAAGTCAGTTATAAAAATAATCCACTCATATGTTACAAGCAGCATATTCATGAAGAAATGATACCCATCTCATATCATTGCTGAATGTAACACTGCTAAATTCTCCTTCTTTCTGTATTACAAGACATCAGTATTGTTACATGCTTGGATACAACCATAATGAAACTCTCTCATAATTGATGTGGAATTGATAAGGCAAAAATGACCCTGAAACTTACTGCCATCATAACACAATGTATCTCAAAGCAGAGCCATTAGCTACAGTGTACCAGTTTCAACACACAGAACTGGATAAATTGTAGGTAAATACAAAAACATAATGGCCAGGATAAGACCAAACATTTGACATCAGAAATACAGGTCAAGGTTATCAGCAGGGAAGGAAAACTAGACCATAACAACACACTGCCCAAACTACACACATCATTTCTGAGCATTAATGCAGTGCATAAATTGCTGTGTCTATTACATGTTAGCAATGATTTGCTTTACATGGTACATGCATTTGTTTTCCCGCTGAACACACACAATCAAAAATGTGAAATGCATGATTTGGTCCAGCCACTATAATGGCAATAAAAATAATTTTTTTAAAATATTTTCATGTTTTTACAATACTCTACAAACATGCCAATTCTAATATACACTACAGCCACAAGGCATCTATTTTCCCAGAAAGGGTTGAAATATACTTCTTACCAATTTTCCTTAATTTTATAGAGGAATGATAAGATAACAGAAACAAAACACATCCTATAATATCATGGTTTGGTTTTCCTTGTTTTTGAAAGTAAATATTTTAAAAATATGTCTGAAATTTCAAACACATCAATAATCACATAACTACCTCCTTGACATCAGACAACTTTTCAGACTCAGGAGATGATACGTCACTGGTGCTGATGTTGTTTGAGACCTTTTTGGGTTCAGAGGGGCGACGCCAGGAGAACCATGATACGTAACCTCTTGTTTGCTGGTCCTGCTGCTGCTGCTGTGTAGTTTTCTTCTGACCTGCCTGTGCTGCAGGCATGTACTCCGCCACATAGGTATCCACAGCTTGCTGCAACATGACAACCACTCTCAGGTACTGTCGGACAAAATTCTTCTGAAGTACACATATATTCCGAGTGCATGTTTCACTATTTAGCTTACTTTACCAATTTTAACATTCATTTATTGTAGACACAATATACTGCTGCAAGGCTATTATGGTGTGCATCTTTACATATTACATTCCTGAAGAAAGCAATCTTCATAATAAAGCCTGTTTCACATACAACCATATATGTGGTTTTCCATATATTCCACAAACTGTATAACAGACTTTATTGAAATTTCAAATGACATACTAATAAATTACTTACTTAATTTCCTACTTACTTACTTACTCCACAAAGCAGAGTCCTTCTCGAGAAGCTAACCGGTTCTCAGCTAGTCAAGAAATTCCCCACATTTTATGGAACCCAAAGATTCATTACAGCCAGATCAATCCAGTCCATGCCCCCCTCTCCCACTTCCTGATGATCCATCTTAATATTATCCTCCCATCAGTGCCTGGGTCCTCCAAGTATCTAATTCCTTCTGGTTTCCCCACCAAAACCCTGTACACACCTCTCCTCTCTCCCATATGTGCTACATGCCTCACCCACCTCATTCTCCTCACTTTGATCACCCAAATAATATTTGGTAAGGAGTACAGATCATTACATTCCTCATTACATAGTTTTCTTCACTCTGCTGTTACCTCATTCCTTGTAGGTCCAAATATTTTCTCAGCATTTTCTTCTAGTCCAATCTCCTTACTAGCAACTACTAAAGCTTCTGTGTTTTTCATTATAGCATGTATGCTTCCACCCAATATATTAACATCATCAGCCCTAACCAAAAACTGATGTGTATCATTTAATTTCAAGCCATCCTGCTTTACCTGAACCTCCTTATTGTGTACTCTACAGGAAATTTGAAAAGCAATGGCAATAAGACATCTCCTTGTTTCAAACCATTCTTAATAGGAAACATGTCAGACCAATGTTTGCCTCCTGGACTATGCTATAGGTTTCATTCAGACACTATTTTATTAGCCTTACCAGTTTCAAGGGGATATCAAACTCACTGAGAATATTATACAAAATCTCCATCCTAACTGAATCATAGCGTTTCTTGAAACCTATAACGAGCTGATGAACTGTTTCATTGTATTTCCACTTTTTCTAAAGTATTAGAAGAATGATGAATATAAGATCAGTAGTTGACCTGTTTTGTCAAAATCCACACTGACGATCCCTAATAATTTCTTCTGCATATGGAGTTAACCTTGACAGCAGGATATTTGATAAAATTTTGTATGTAGCTGAGAATAGTGATATGCCTTTGTAATTACTACAATCCATTTTATCACCCTTCCTATACATAGGTACAATGACTGACTCCTTCCAATGCTCAGTCACCTCCTCCATATTCCAAACAGAATTCATTAGTTTACTTACCTCAGAGATAATTGTCCTACACCCTGATTTAATCATTTCTGCTAGGATTTTATCAATATCTGGTGATTTGTGCCTTTTTAGCTTTTCAATAGCCACCTCACTGTCAAAGGCACTTCGTTCAAGCACTACTAGCTTTGCTGTATGTATTTCCCTCTGCCTAACATCATTAACCATATGTACACTCAAGAGCTGAGAGAAACGGTTCTTCCATTCGGCCAAAACTGTCAAAGTCTGTAACCAAATCACCCTTCTCATCCTTTACTATATTAGTTCTAGGCTGCGAACCCTTTTAAAGTCACTGATGCCCCTGTACAGCAGACACCAATACATGTTGTTTGAAACACCAATTTTCAGTCACACTAATTTATAATAAAGCAGGCTTTCCTGTGTAGTCCATAAACCTTCGCCAAATTTTGTTCAATTGTCATACAGGGAGACTTTCACTAATTGCAATTCATTATTCCCATTTCTATATAAACACCATTCATAATGTTATGTAGTACAATAGTGAATAATGCCTTTCAAAGCTAGTCTATTTAGTGTACATTCAATAATGTTTTAAAAAAAAAGCCTTTCTTGACTTGAACATCGTATTTTAATTTCTAGCATGATTAGCTTCAAAACAATAAGTCTGTATAAGCAGTAAATATCAACAGCTATGGGATATACAAAATAACAGAGAATGTGTACTCAGTAAACAAAACTATTCGACATTTGTTTTCACTACCAGATTACAAATAGTCTTCTTAAAAATCAATAATTTTTTTAAAACAAATACTGAATTATGCTAAAAATCTGTGACATTTATAAGTACCTGAGGCAGAGGTTTTTGGTAAACCACTAGTGACATGATCAGAGGGCACACTGCTCTCCAACAGTAGTACTTTCCATTAAACCTCACTACAAGATCAGGGTTCTCAACTAGTTTGGGATTCTGGATCAGATCATTGTAGGTTACAAGACCCTGCATGAAGCTGTCCTCAGTGGGAGTTGAAATTTTTCCATCAGCAGCTGTCAGGCCTCCGCACAGAGACAAAGAGATTTCACCATACGATCTGCACATAATCAGATTATAATATAAGCATTTTATATGCACCAGAGACCAAAAATCATGTAACAACAACTTAAATTTGGTAACATGACAGTAACACAAATGAAGTTATTAGCTGGAAAATAAGACACTACCAAGCAGCAAAAAATGTTCACATGTTCTCTTTCACAACAACTTCAATTATAATTGAACTATTTCAGTGCCAGTCTACAAAAACCATGTACATGGTCACGCTTAATTCATCTATCACAATAAAACTCACTTCTTCTCAAAAACAGAATGTTTTGGTTCCTCAAAATCACTATCCAAAGACTTTGGGCCACCAATTGCCCCCTCCACACTATGAGGTGACTGTGGAAGTGACGTTCCATTTCCAGATTCTGCATCTTCCTCATCTCGTGCTTCACCTGAAGCAAAAAGAAAAACACACACACATTAAGTTTAACTGCCAACCAACAACCATGCTGCACACAGGGATAAATATGAGCCAGGATAGTACATTTAATATGGTGACTGAGGTACTGGTGGGATAATCGGGAATTGTGCTTCAACTCCCAGCAGCAATATGAGATTATTCTCTAGTACAAAAGTACCTAAAACCAACCCAGCCTTTTATTCAGTTGGTATTGAAAGTTTTCATTCCAAACATGAAGCAAAGTGGGCATGAAACTGATTACTCACCTCCACATAGTGTCAAGGTATTTGACATTCAGAGGACTGTGCCTCATGATATATTCTTATAATAAAAGCCTTTGAGATGTACTGTTTCTCAACTTTATATTTGATAATGAACTCTACATGTTTTGGACAGATTTGCTGTCCATCATCATGAGTCTTAATACAAGGTCAGGGACCTCTCTAGCATACATTCAACATAACTAGTATGACAAATGCCAGTTACTGTGAATACGGTATTCAGATTCCTGATGATGGACAGTAAATCTGTCCGAAACATGCACAGTTCTTTACCAAAATAAAGTTGAGAAATAGTGCAGCTTGTTGGCTTTTATTATAAGAATATGTCACGGTATTGTTAAGAATGAATGGAGTGATATTTCCTGTCTCCCATAAGCCTTCATGGCACACATCGGTACTTTACCTTTACACAAGGATAAATAGCTTTCTTTGAAGAGACAAATGATAAAAGTAAAATGGTGGCATTAAAATTAAATAACAATTAATAGGATAAATGAAACAGTAAAGTCAATGCATCAACTACAGCATGCCAGGCCTTCCTTGAAAATAACAGTATATGAGTAAGTCAAAAAAAGATATTAGCTGTGCATGCAAACCATAACTTAGTGTAAGGGTTTCACACTTATCTTCGACAACAGCCAGTTGCAAGACTGTACATAATACAATGGAGTAAATGCTACTAAGCTTTTGATGTTTCATATGCAACTGTTAACCCTTCTTAATGAACAGTCACAATGACCATCATACATACCAGTTGTTCAACCAACCACCATTTATTATAACTGTAACATGTTTGGATTAATCTGTTGTGGAAATTCAGAGAAAGTGTTATTTCAAAAACATGTAGTCAAATACCAAGTTCTACAGTGGTAAGTTTAAGACAGGCAGAAGATATCATGCTGTCACAGCTCCAAATCATGTGCATGCAATCAACACAAAAAACTGCAGTCCAACATAAGGCACAAACCAAAATACTGTACTCTCACATAAATGTAACATGCGCTTCATACTTATAGCAGCTATGTTGTTCATGGTTTACAAATCAAGGTACAGTACAATCATTGTACATTCTGCACTTTGCCCACTTTTTCTTGCAACACTCAGTAGAGATGATTTTAATTGTGCCTCTAATAAAAGATGTCAGTGAAGATTAAGGCCACCTGAATGGTCTACAATTTCATACTCATCCTTAACGATGGTGGAGACCTGGTATTCCTCACATACAAAAGCTGTTTACTTAGTTAAAGGCTGAGGAATGGAAAGGCATGCAAAAAATATTCATGACAAATCTAAGTAGCTTAAAATCAGACAGGTTCTGCAAGAAAGAAATTTAGTAGGTCAATATGCTTAATGCTGTACACACGTCATACACAAAACACATAACCTTATGGTGAGAGTTCATTCAGTGAAACAAAAAGTCATAATTCATCCATATGCTCATGTATAATTCAGTTCACTGGAATCACTTTCCACATACAGAAATCAAGGGCATAAACAGTGGTTAATAACAAGAACTTCTTAGTCATGTCATGGCTGCCAGTCCTGTATCCATGTGGTCTAAGGTACAAGTGATATTTGGCTGCATAATCATATGGACTAATGATTCAATTCCTGTTCAAAGCATTTTTTCCACACGTGTTTCCAATATTGTGAATACGGGAGCCTTTTGAGGATATATATATATATATATATAAGATCCGGCACCCTAACTCTTATCTGATTACTGATATAGTGGGCAGGCAGGTTGTAATGCAGAGAAAGAGAAATGACTGACACTCATAATTGGAGACCATTAATTACCATTACTATGTTTTACAAGGATTCTCAGCTGAACAAACTAAAAGGTTGATCAGTGGGCTTCAAATAAGCAACTGAAAACAATATGGCAATAAGTACGTAACTTATTTTAGGCACTATCTCAGAATTTTCACATACTAATAAAAAAAAACATAAATAACCTTGATCAGAATGGTCTTGTGGCTTGAATTTCAATCAGGCCTTCCATATTACTTGCTGCAACACCATGCAGTTTTACATAACCACTAGTCTCAACTCCAAAATGTTGGAGACAAATTGTTTTAGTATACATTTGTCAATAATAAGAGCCAGAAGTCTTTGAAACATGTTTATGACAATTAAATTGTTAGAAGGAAGCTTGCTACAGTGAGACGTTCTGCAACTTATCAGAGAAAACCACAGTTAAGCCACAGAACTCTACATATAGACACTTCCATACCACACAACATGTAAATTAGGAAGACTTGCTCAGTTAATGGCTGCTAAAGCACACACACACACACACACACATATATATATATATATATATATATACGGCTCCAATATTTGAAAGTCATTTAAGACATATTTGTGAGCATAAAAACAAGGAGAATTCCTTAGACTGAGTGACAATTCTGGAACATTTTTTGCAGAAATGTAAACTTTCTCTTTCAATAACTTCCACTGTCTCGTGTTTTGTTCAACATAGCACTGCAAAATTTTCTGCTCTGTATGATCAAACTTCGAACAGAATGAATGTATTCAATTCATCAAAATGTTCTAATATTCCAAATAATTTAGCAAATAATTGTAGTAACTTGCATGATAAACTTCAATAAATCACAATGTATCATTATGTTAAGTTCCTTTGTTATTCAGAGTAATCTAGCAATGATTAAAGACATAACAACCTACAGTACAAAATCTGAAACAAGAGAAATTCTGTCCACAGAACACAACCCTTTAATGAAGAATTCAACCTGTTCAACTCCACCCCCCCCCACAAAACACAACCACATACCACACAAACACACCACAACAAAAACAAACAAAGATTAAAAAAATAACAACCCAAAATAAAAAATCTGAAAAAAAAAAAATTCTGTCCCCACAACACAACCCTTTAAAGAAGAAATCAAACTGTTCCCCCCCCCCCCCACAAAAAAAGTACAAACAAATCTTAATAAAACAAATATGTGTGCCAAAGCTGTCCAACTGCTTGCTTTGTATCCACAACTACTTAGCACAAGTTCAGTCTAACACAGATGTTTCATGAATTGATATTTGGTGAGGAACTAATTTACATGAATATCAAACTCAACTACACGATGTGTCTCAAATGGTTCATTATGATAAAAATCAGCACTCACTGTAAGAATATTTCAGCCAAACACAACACTAATTACTATACTATTAATTGTATCAACTTGAGTACATGTTTCGGCTAAGAAGACCAAGCCAACGTCAATCCTACATGTAAGGAAAGAGGTATTTAGTATAGAAATGCTTACTGATGGTAAGCTGTGAGATCTCATTTCTTTCATTCTCAAACATAGTATACATATAGTAACAAGTACTAAACTCTCTTACATTATAAATATTTGTATATAAGAACATGGAATTTTAAAGCAGTACAATAAAGATAATTTTAAATTCACAAATATTGTTAATTTGTTTTTAAAATAAGCCAGAAAGAGAATTAATTAATAAAACTACATAAAATACAAATTTTCATGTTAACATATTCTGTACAATCTTTGCCATCTTCCCTAATAACAGATGACACTTCAGACAGCATTTGTGTCATAGTGTATATTAACTTACACACAGGCCTGATATTGGCTTGATGTTTTAAGCCAGAACATGCAGCCCAGTCAATACCAATAAAACTGTCTCACTTAAGTCTGCATTAGCCTACATTATCTTTCAGTAAGCCTATCTAAACATAATGAATTGTTCCTTGTTAAGAAACAGTCAGTCGTTAACACAGACTATAGTTATTTGGAATTGTTTTTAATGTGGTTCCCAATTAATGAAACACAAATAAAAGGTATTAGTTGACTCTGTACAGTAACATATCAGGGTGCTGCAATTTACTGTGTATCTTCACTAAGTACACAGGGCCAACATTGCATCCAAAAAGTAGGAAAAAAATAAACAAATATCTAGTACACTCTACTGTGCTGTGAATAACCAATGAGTAAGCAAAGAGTAAGTTAATATGCAAACTCATCACCTGTTTACTTATTCATTGCATATTCCTACAGGACAATGGAATGTACCAACTAAAAATGTTACTTGATGGTGATGCATATGGCATCATGTTGTTGTGCCAACTGCATTATTTGTTATTCATTTTTCACTCATCCATCCACTCATTCATTCATTCATTCATGCCCTCACACACTCACTCAATCACTGGATAGCAAAAAATGCATATGCAAAATATGTGAACTGGAATAAAAAATAATTTCCACCTTAATGAACAAGGTGCTCTTACATGACTGCAGCAAGGAAGTAACTGTATATTCCACATAATTAATTCATGCGCTGGGCTTTGATAATTTAAATGACACTGCTTAGACCCACACCAATACATGCTGGATGTCAGTTATACTACATATATGAGCATAAAATATATGTCACACTTCAGGAATTGGCTACATTTGTATTTTCAGGTTGCCGCTATAATGACAGAGTTATTATTTTGAGATCAATGGCAATGGTTGGGATTAAAACCACAGACTTCTGAAATTCAGGGAAATGGACAAAGTACCTGAAGCAAGAGGGGCTGTACGCACACCCTGACGGTAAGAGGTGGGAAAGTAGAGAGCCGCAACCTCTGGATCCATTTCATCTGCATTCAAATCTGACAGGTAGATTCCCTCTGATTCTGGATTGTGTCTAATTCGTTTGGTTTTTTTCATAAAGCTGAACATTCCACTCAGCACTGACCGTTGATCTTCAGCTTCTGCTGCCACTGCTGCTGCTGCTGCTGCTGCTACTGCAAGGAGAACATGCAACCTTTCCAGAAAAAATACCACCCATAAGCTTCAAGCTACAAACCAGTTTAATAGGCCACAAACCAACAATGACAATAATATTTCTGAAAACTTTTCCACACAGCAAGTCCTCATGCAAACACAAAAACATTACAAAGTAGGTATTTACACCACCTCCATCTGGGTTAAGAACAGAATAAGAACCATAAAAAGTAAATACAGGCAGTATCAAAAGATTTGTAAATAACTTCTTGTCCCACTAACAAAACCGTAACAGTATATTATAAGGGAAATGTATTAATAATTATCCTGTACAATCCAATTTCTTGAGTCATATATGTTCTTAGTATGTCTGGCACAAGCGATCAGTTAAGTGCACACAGCAGAGTTGTTCCCGAGAAGCTAAAAAAAGTCACTCAGTCTTCTTGGATCCAGAGGGTTACCGTACACAAGAGAAAAGACCACTGATCAAGTCACATGAATCCAGTTCACACCCTCCTCATATCTCATTTCTCAAGATTCACTTTGGCATTATCCTCCAGTCCACAGCCACACCTTTCAAGTGACCTCCGCCCTTCAACTTTCTCAATCAAAATTTCACATACATTTGTATTATTCCCCAGTATCACTTACGCATGCTACATGTCCCACCCATACTCTCTTCGAATGCCTAATAGCACTTGGTACAGACTGCCAATTATGAAGCTCCAAATTATGTAATTTTCTGCAGTACCTCATCACTTCCTTCCTTGTATGTTCAAATATTCACTGCAGTGCCTGGTTCTTAACCATTTTTGCCCTAGTACTACATAATTGATACAATACACTAAGGCTTCTGGTACCAGGACTCTATTCCCTGTGCAGGATGGAACCATTTATTTTTGCCACCATAGCCAGGACCCATCTAGTCTCCCATCCAGTATGAATCAGGCACCATTCCATAAGGGCACAGCAGCCATAGCATGAAGCCAACAACTCATCTCCATCTGCTGAATTTACAAATGCGTAAAGCTCAGTCCCCCACATACCTCCAAGGCACAGTACTTAAAACGCAGGAGCCCTTCACCACATGGACCTACTCACCTTCTTGTTGTTTCTTGTTCCCTTCTTCATCACTGGATGAGATAGGCTCTTGAACTGCAAGCTCCATCTTACTAAGAGAGGTCCGTGAACCCTGCGAAGTAAGTAGGGGACGTGGAGGAGGTGAAGGTAATTCACCCCATCTCCACGACTGTCCATGCAGAGCTGATTTCCCAGTCTCTCCCTCCTCTACTACACCTACAGCTTTTGACTGACGATTAATTTCAAACTCTGTATCCGACTGCACAGGTGAGCAAGGTCGTGAATCGTGGGGGCTGTAAACAAAATGTGTGAAAACAACATTTACCTTCCTAAAATATCACACTTATTTTTATCAGCAGTACACCTGCTGTGATAAGGAATTAAAGTGCAGATTTAAATAAAAAATAGCTAACTCATTTTGTAATTTGAGGTCTACTTTGAAAAGTTTGTATTTACTCAGTTAATTGAAAAATTTTCTGCCTTTATAGAATTCAAACTCCACCTCTGAATGCTATCGCGAGTTACCTTAATCCAGTCCACAGCACAGTTATGTCTGTATTACCCACTTTAATATCATCTTCGCATCTAGGCCTCCCTCTTCCACTAATGTATTCCAGCCAAAATTTATATGTATTTTGGTTTTCTCGATGCATACTATGTGGCTTGGTCACCTCAATTCCTGTATTTGGTCATCCTAACTATATTAAGTGAAGTGTGAAAATGATGAAGATTCTTGTTACATAACTTCCTTTTGTTGCCTTTGCAAAATTACCCCAACAAACAATAAGGTACATGTTAATTACAAACGAGGTACTAATTCACCTAGTAAAGAAGTTCCTTCCTTGTAAGGAGTCAGAAAAAAATCATTATCACATGCTCAAAGACCCTCACTATTCCACAACCTAAACCAGATGAACTGAGAATTCACACATTCACACCCTATTTATTCAAGATCCTTCCCACTACAGTCACACAGCACATCCAAAGTATTCATATCTATTAATTAATAAATATTACTACAACATATAAAGTACCTAATGTCCTGTATTAAGTACCTGAATAAATGTTACATCTGACATAATTCAATGTATTATTCTGCAAAACTGCGTAATAATTTACAGAAAAGTCAATGACCATACACTGCCCACTGACAGCTCAGCCATCATCTTCAGCCGTAATGGATGTTCGGTTTATAGTCCAGAATTGAGATAAAACTTCTTTCAATAGCTCCTTCATCACATTAAACATTACAAATTGAGTGCCTTCAATGAGGCTAGTTCACAACTCAGAAGACATGACAGCTGCCTGGTGTAGAAGTTCATGTATGTTAGTAGCTGGCACAGGTCATGATGTACTCCTTCCTTATACACCCCACCCTTCATAATAACCTGAAGAGTAGAGTATCATAAAATAACATGGCCAACAATCCTGAAAACTAATTCTATTCAATTTTTGTTGGTGTTTTAAATTTGGATTTAAATGTTTTAGGAACAAAACATTTCTATTTCCTACCACAGCTGGCAGAGGTTTTTTTACTTCCATCTCCAGAAGAAGGGTAGGGGGTTCTTGTGTCAATACAGAATAGCCAAAATGTTGGATACATTACTTCACCGTAATCAGCACTTGCAGATCATGCATTTTTTTAATAGTGATACAATTAGTTTTGGAATTATGTTGGTTAACAGACAGTACCACTTAGGGTACTACAGTAATGCACTATTCTTCTCTGACTCATCCTGGGATAAGACCAGGCACCTCTTTTCTCCATACAACTTACTACTACTTTTACATGTACCTCATGCTAAAAAAAATACTTTTATATGTGGTGTATTACCAAAAGAGACTCTCTGAAAAACAATACCAGCAGCAACAAAGCTACGCCATCAAAACAAACAGCACATGTTTTAAGAAGCAAACTTATTTTATTGTACTGTGTATATAATCACACAGTAAAGAGAGTGGCTGGCTATTTTGTGCTCTACATGTATTCCAGATGAAGCAAAATATGCTTGTCAATATGTGTGAACCTCCATCACAATGAACCGAATCAATACCAAAATTCTTAACAAAATCCTGAATGACAACTCTCAACCATATTAGTCAATTCAGTCTGCTGCATTACTTGATACAAACTATGCCAAAAGCTAAGAACCTGTTAGTCTAGAAGATAAAATGCCTTATAGCCAGATCCAGCGTGAATTTTCTGCATGCTTACACCTTCCTCACCTCTAACAAAAAACAGGCACTTTTTGTGTATGTGGTGAATACTGGCAGGCCACATGTTAAACTGCAGGTTAAATACAATCAGGAACAAAACACAAATTCAGCTTAATCTGAGCTCCCTACGGAAGAGAATGCCTACCATCCTTCTATCTAAGCAAGCAAAGATTTTTGTGATTACAAAGCACATTCATAGCATCTACCAGGTATTCTGTATTCGTCCATAAATGCAAAAGCTCATTGTGTCTGGACTTCATGTTGTAGCATTCTTCGTTCACACCATGCAATTTGGTAGGTGACATCAGGGTTCCAGAGGAACCAACTGCCTCCTTCTTCTGGGCAGAAGACTTTTTAAGAGAGGCATGATGCAGAAAACAATTGAATCTTCACCACAAAACTCAAAACTCATAACCTTAAATATTAAGTAAAGGCTATACATTCTATAACAGCTTTTCAATTCTATTTGGACCAACATGCCAATAAAACTAGAAATTATAATGTACTGATATGAAAAATAACAATTTTCCAGACATAAATTCATTAGAAATTATTGACACAAACTGCTTACAATATTATTTCCAGTTAGTATCACACAACTCATACAATATCATTCCCATTTCATACCAAACAAGCACTTGACACATCAGCTACATCAGATGGAGACACATTAGGCATGCAATCACATGAATGCACATACAATTACAATCAATACCTGCGAGCAGGAAAATTAAATTCCAGTTCCAGCATTTCAGCTTAATCAGTTATCACAGTATGTTATTCTTTGTTACACTTACAGACTTGTGCAATTTTGTACTTTGTTTCCAGTGAGCACCAGAAGCATTTAGATGTCTCATATTTCCAAGTATATGAGTGTAAAATATCAATGACAAATATTTTGAACAAACAATAATACAAAACATACCTATTCTAAAACCACACAGCAAACTGTTTAAAATCTATTAGAACTGCCCAATGTTCAGTTGAAAGTACTGACAGCATCAGTATCAGTTTTATCAAAACAAAACTGAAATACTAGCTTTCAATGTTTTGAAACTTCAATTTGAAAGGACTGTTGTACAACATGCTGACATGCATGGCAAAAACAGAAACAGTCACATCAAAATGTCTGAGAAAATATGGTTCTTATACGGTGATAGATGAAGGATACATTTTCACGGTTTATTCACAAATTTTAATAATATCATTCCAACGTACACTGGATTATTATTCAGGAGGTACCTGCCACACATACATTACATGTGTACCTATGATATTCAATACTTAACGCCCTTGTGAAAAGTCCATGGTATTCTGTATCTACCAGGTCCTCTGTAACATCTTGTTCTGCAGAATTTAATAGTCTACAACAGTTTTCAGCAACTGTTCATCACTTACAACTTCATAGCAGGGGTTCCTGGTGTATAATACAGTGCCGAAAAAATAAATAGATCATTTATGAGAATGAAATAAGAAGATGAGGCAGCAGATATATAGATACACTTGTGTAATTTATTTCCAGATGTGAAAATGTATACTTATTTATTTCAAATATACTACACAATTACAAAAAAAAACGTTTGCTTCAATTTACTGAATAGGGAAGTTTACAAAGTCATTATGCTTTCAGCTCTCTCCAGTGAAATATCCCAGGATGGGAGTACCTGGTTAACTTGTGTCTACTATTAAACTTGAAGAAGAAATTTGTGTTATAACACACAGGAGTTCTCAATAGGTCAGGAACAAAATTACAGCACTGAAAATTTCAGGTAGGTTTCTGTGGAACTGCTGTGTAATTCTCTCGGTCAAAGTATCTGTCAGTGTGGCAATATTTTGTAGTTCCTCTTTGCATTTGCATTGGAAACCAAAAAAATGTGCAATGGCAAAAGAATTTTGGAACATTCAGATTCAAATTATCTTCATGTGAATGTCTCCAAACCTTGAAGAAAATTCGTTTTGTAGCTGTCAAATGACACTAACAAACTGCTGATCATGTGGGAATGTTGGAGATTCTAAAATCAGCTTTGCAAGATGGAAAATGCATAACATTTTATTCACCTATATGTGTGTGCTGCAATTATTAGCAACCAATAACACATTTACCACATTTTCTGCACACAAAGCATAACTGCTAACAATAACTACTGACTTCCAACATTCCCTAGTGAAAGCAAGGAACAAATTAATTAAACTGCACTGAAATTGACAGTGACTGTTAGCAACCACAAAGTCAAGCTAACGTAAACAACAACAACTTCAAAACTGCATTTCAAAACAAATGTCTAAAAGTATCATAAAATTTCCATATGACCATGTAGCATTTGTTATCCATAAAAATGTAAAATATCTCAACTTCCATCTCCTGAAATTTTTCACTTCCCAAGCAGTAAACACGATCCAAATGGGTGGGTAGCAACTGTCATGGTATGATAAAGGTTCATGCAGAAACTGAACAGCATCTTCTAAGAGGGCAAAAATGGGCCATAAGTCAAAAAACTAATCAAGTAATAAAGAATTGTTTAATTAATAAATGATTAAAGACAAATATATGTCACAATCAAGTATTTTTGGAAAATAATATATCTTACTATGGATAAATAAACATTATGACCTGAACAGTCATTTTATTCATTCCAGCACATCACAGTGAAATACTATTGAGTTCAGTTATAATGACCTCGGTTTGTACTATGCCACGGCTTTAACATTATATATTCCTTGGTGCCAAATAATTCCCCATAAGACGTGTGCTTTTAGGCACGTTTGCAAAAATGTGAAAAGCGACTATTAGCTTCTTCATGTCTGTCCATCTGTCCATCAGTCTGCATGGAACTACTCGGCTTCCACTGGACTGATTTTCATGAAATTTGATGTTTGAGTATATTTTGAAAATCTGTCAAGAAAATTCAAGTTTCCTTAAAATATGACAAGAATAACGGGTACTGCACATGAATACCAGTTTACATAAATTATGATATCTCACTCAATTCTTATTAGAACAAGAAATGTTTCAGAAAAAAAGTTGTAGAGAAAAGCAAAACGCATAGTTTATGTTTCTTAACTTCTTTTTTTAATATCGTGCAGTTTGTGAGATAATGCTGAAAAATACTGTAGAGCTGGGCATGCCACAGATGACCATATGGCCCATGCACAATGAATGCTGGATACCTAAGGCTACAAACACACTCTCAGAATATGTAACACTCATTGCTTTTCCACTGCAACAACGGTTGCATGAACACATGTCAATGTTACATTATACGTACATTGCCTGTCTTGTTCTGCCTGGCACAGTGCACCATATGTAACATCTGTCTCGGACATAACGGCATTGCCAGTCATCGTTTCCAATATTTCCCAAGAAGCAGACCATTTTTTAAATTCTACCACCTTCTTGACCTTCAGAAGGCAAGCTCTCTACACTTTCAGGTAGTTAACATAAATTCCAGGCCAGGAAAGTGACAAAAGTAACGGTAATTCACACTGTGTACACAGTTGTCCTACACATGTATACTCCTGCAGTTAACAGTAGACTGGTAACACGATAACATGATTACAGTCACAAAAGGAGGAAGGTTTTGAGAGTCAAAACAAAAGTTAAAGTGATACGACAAACAGAGAAAAGAAAGCTGATATGTGCTGGGAATTTGGTCTAATAAATTCTACAGTCCAAAAGATTTGTAAAAAAAAACAGAACAAAAAGCAATTTTGAAAGCCTGAACGAAGTGACGTCAATGAAGCACTGCTTAAGTGGTTTAAGCCTGAGAGAGACGACATGCTCTTCCTAAATTTTATTTCCAAGTTAATGTATTTTTCAGCATATGCCTGAATGGAAATTTACAATTATAGAAGAGTAATTTTTATTATTTCTAAACTTCAACTGCAATTTCAATTTGAAATGTCGTAGCATAGCATTAAGTAATAAGCCCACAGACCTACATTTTGTCTAAAATACATATTTTTCTTTCACTCTTACCACACAGTTTGATTACAGTGATACTCGTTCCTAACAACACAATTTATTCAGTCCGTTCGGTGACAATATAACCAAATTCAACTGCATACAGTTCACCCTGAACATCTCATTTCAACCAACTACAATCTTGCAACAAAAAAAAATAAATGTATGCATAGCTTTGAGACACATTCGCACTAACAACTGTTGTGGTGGAAAATCGATACGTAATAAATATTCTGAGTGTGTGTATGTAGCCTTGCCTTAGTTATCCACCATGAAAAGTTCATACACTGTGTTAAATTTTTATCTGTGGCCTGTCTGGCTGTACCGTATATTCCACATTACCTCATAAAAGACAAAATTTTCAGGGAAAAAAAAATTTTAATATGAAACATACGTTTCACTTTATCTACAAATTCTTGTCAATCTGACAAGAATTCAGGAAGACATAATCACAAATGTGTATAGGTTCTGATGTACAGTACCTGTTATTCTTAACATATTTTAATCAAACTTGAATTTTTCTTGGCAGATTTTTAAAAATCCTCAAACATCAAATTTCGCGAAAATCTGTCCTGTGGGAGCCAAGTTGTTCAGTGCCAACAGATGGACAGCCAGCCAGGCGGGCAACAGACAGATGGACAGACATGAAGAAGTTAAGCCGCTTTTCACAATTCTGCAAACGTGCCTAATAATCTATAACATTTTGTGTTCCCAGAATTTTCAACTGTAATACGTCAAAGTGAAGTGGCATTTTCAAACCCTACAACACAAGACAATGGCAACCTTCAGTACAAAAATGGCATACAATTACAGAACTAACATGTTGTAACTTACATTTCAATTTATGTTTCAATTATTACTATTATACTAGTAACTACAAAAACACTCCAATTCAGCTGGCGGTATGTACAGTAAGTCACCTACATACACAACAAAAAACGAATCTGGTTATTAAAATCTCAAGGAAGTTACTCAAACTGTCAGCAAAAATGCTGCAGTTGAAGCAGCTGATCAGAGTAAACATCATGCACAACAAGCAAGACCACCAACAGCAAAATTTTAATTACACACAGCAAAAATAAAAAAAGATAAGTTATTTACAATTGTCCACGAGCTGTTAGCACTTCGAAGGTGGTGTCAGAGAGAGCAGAGGAAATCCTGCGACCTTCGATATCACGACTGGCAGAAACCAAAAGCTCAGGTTAGGTTTAAGGCCTGTTCATGCTTGCAGAATTTCTATACTAGTGTGAGAGTGGACTGTGATTTATTTTCAGCTGCAATAAGATAGTGCTTTAGAATGCAGGTTATTTCTACCTTCAGCAAGCAGATCACTTATATGATTCACAAAATATTGGAATACAGCAGTGAGATAATACGAATATCCTTCACACAAGATCATAACACATGCAATAATGTATTCAGTTTGTTATGAATTATATGCACCTTTTAACTAAAGTCACACAACTGACATGTATCTTCAGCTTTCCTCATGACACAAACATCAAATGATTAAGCTCACACTTTTAAAATGATAACCACAAAAGCTTCAACATTTTCATCAAATCACATACTTTAGACAAATTAAATTCATATTTACCGACTATATAAAAGAACAAAAGTGTATTATTATGTGATAATCTATGATCCTCAATAGCTATCAAATATTCCAACAATCATCACTATACTGGACTTAAACACATGACATCTTCTGTGTACAATAAAATTTAAAAACCAAGATCATGCCTGCCTTCAGAACTAAGCTTTTAGATGCATCTGAAGAAACTGTTCTACCCAGCACATAATTTGGGAGCATTTATGTCACTACACAGAAAATCTGTAAATTCACTCAACATGTCCCCCCCCCCCCCCCCCCCTTACTAAACCAAAAAAAAAAAAAAACCCCCCCAACACATTCACCCAACAAAACAAAAAAAAAAAA
>Ga0131853_10008514_pt1 | contig 18706 bp, 13 predicted proteins | sample TergutLab28metaG_FD_92764 | JGI IMG/M metagenome (GOLD analysis project Ga0131853, IMG submission 92764) | Labiotermes labralis P1 segment gut microbial communities from Petit-Saut dam, French Guiana - Lab288 P1 (version 2) (version 2) | ecosystem: Host-associated > Arthropoda: Insects >...
GTGTGTATTGTTGTAGTTGTCTTGTGTGTATTGTTGTCATCTTATGTGCATTTCCTGTACTGTGTGTGCATTGTTTTTTTTTTTTTTTTTCTTTTGATGCCGGACTGCTGGCTAGAAGTCATTATTCGGAAGGTCTTGCGACCGGCCATCTCGACACAGGTTTTTCTTGGTTTCCCTGTGTCTATAAGCAAATGCTGAGATGGTCCCCAAGATTCCACGTTGCCATTACATGCTTCTCATGTAGCCCTCCCGACTTAAATTTATTAGTAACCAATTTCATATTTTGTATACATGTAAAATAACCTCTTCCACCGGGTGACAACCCAATTGCAGTTAATAATAATAATAATAATAATAATTATTATTATTACTATTACTCTTGTATTTAATTGTTTGATAATGGCCTCTGTAGTTATTGGAGCCAAGAATCGAAGCCATATCCTTCTGAATACAAAGCAGAATGGGTAACCTTTCGACCTCCAAGTTCGTTCAGAGGGCCTGGAGGTAATCCCAGATTTAAGTACTGCTATCGTAGGCTACAGCTCCTTGGTTTAGATTGTTCACTATAAATCAAATTTGTGCTGTCGTCGTTAGTGTAGTTTCTCTGGTATTATAATGCAGCAACCCATAAACATGTCTATTGAGAAGACAGGACAGGCTCTTGGCTGAAGTCTCCAATTCGTAACCCATTTCAATCACCGTTTGTTTCATGTAGATAATTACCGTAATTGGACGGTGTCTAGAGGCACTCTTATTTTCCAATTTTTATAAGATAGTAATGAGTGTGTTGTGACTGGAACATCGTGCAGTAGGATGCTGCCTGCCTGCTGAAAGCTTCTCATGCAGGGCGGAAAATAACTTGCCTTACTTTTAATGTGTTCTCTGGCGGCATGTCTGCGGGTTAATTGCTGCGATGAATGACGATGAACGTCTGACGGAGTCAAAGGAATTCTTTTACTTCCATAGGGAAATGAAATAGAGGGAAGGCGAAGTGGCAACTCGAAATATTTTTCTACGAACGAACATATTCAGGGCCGCATTAATTGAGACGCCATGATAAGTGGGTCCCTGTCCCACGGCGTGGGGCGTCTTCAGGTTGCGGATGGAGAAACGGCCTCCAGCACAGAGGTTAGCTGCGAATATATTGATTAAGTAGTCGCAGACAGCCCAGAAGGGGTGGTCCTCCAGCTTGGGTGTTTGGCGAGGTGCCGTCAACTGCTCATCCGAAAAAACTACAATTTTACTAAACATTTACGATAGTTTCTTTTTAAGCGCATGGTTCCGTGCATCGTAATTCGATGTTAAGAGAAATCCAACCAGATGCAACAGTATGCAGATATTTATTTACTGCAAAGTCACTCTACATGTTTCGGGTGTCACAGCATCCATCATCAGGAGTACTAAAAACTGGGTACAGCTACTTCCCTCCAACGTGGCCGATCAGGAGGTACCTGTACCGGAGGTTGCGGTTACAGTTTTTAGTACTCTTGATGATGAGTGCTGTGACACTCGAAACATGTAGAGTGACTTTGCAGTAAATAAATATCTGCATACTGTTGCATCTGGTTGGATTTTTATTAACATTTACGGTAGTCTTGGGCTTGGACTGATCCTTTGAAAGAGGGGCGGGTGATGGACTCTTGTGAATGCGGTAGTGAACTATCCGGTCCCATAAAATGTGGGGAATTTTTTGACTAACTGGGAATGTGTTAGTCTCTCAAGAAGGATTCTGCCCCATGGAGTTAGTTGTTAACTGAGACGACAGGATGTTGACGTGTCTGTCTGTCTGGATGAACGTGACAAAGTGTGCTTATGGTCGAATTCTTTTTTAAGAAACATTTGAATTCTGGGTAGTTACTAACACTTACGTAAGCAACATATTACGTTGTTGTTGTTAGCGTGTCTAGTGACTGAATTGACTGTATTATATTCTGCCTTTCCAATGTAAACGTTTACACACAACATGACTTTAACCTACATCATGGAGCACAGTCCTTCGGAAAACATAACTTTCTCTCACCAAATCACAAAATTTTCTATGTTTTATCGAAAACGAAGGTTCATCACCATATGATCTTATCTATCCATAGTCCCCATTCTGAGCTACTTGAATCCAGTCCACACTTTCAAAAAGTATTTAAGATTCATTTCAATTTTATTCTCTCTTCCACGTCTAGACCTTCAAAGTGATCTCTTGCCTTCAGCTTGTCAGAATTTTGTGTGCTGTTCTCGTTTAACAATCTGTGCCACGCTGTCCATCATCTGCATCTCGTTGGTTTGATTTCTGTGACAACGTTCGAGAGTGTGTAAATTAAAAAAAAAACTGCTGATTTACAATTTTCAACTTCTTTCTATTCCTTTCTTCCTTACTGATCACAGCAGTCTCCTTGGCATACTGTTCTCAGACAACACACACACACACACACACACACACGCTTGCTTAAGATTTTTTATTCACAAGTCCCTTGTATTAAGACATAGACTGTTTCGGCCCTATTGAAGTATCAAGTGTGTCTTTGCACAAAGATTATAAGAAAGTTACACCAATATTAATAGTATTAAAATTCGAATTTAAAATTTTTCTCGGAATCAGTCATTCAATAATAATGAATTCAGAACTGTACAAATTTGTCTTATTGGAACTAAAATTTATATTATTTACTAATTATTCTACTTCTTTTATACTTTTCTTTCCATTATTAAAATATTTGTAATTATACAGTTACACTTTTCTGTTAGTGTTCTGGCTGCCTAAAATATTACTTGTCCCATTGCTCCGGTAAAAAGCATGGTAGCATTTTATTTAAAAAATAAACCCATCCTTACAAATGAAACTTAACTGTACGGTGCCATTTATCGTTCTTTTCAACTCGTTTTCTGTACCAGCAAGACAGTTCAATAAAGAAACACAGGTGTTAACACACAAGTAAATTAGTACGCCTGGTCATTGTTATCCTTCATATGGCGTGTGTTGTCACACATAGGCTACATCTGCCGCTGCTACCAATGCAGTATGTTCCTTAGCAAAATGGAACAACGGCATATTCGTCAGTAAGATCCTGATACAGTGACATCATAATGATGGCGCTACTAACTGGTATCTGTCCTAGGCTGGTACTGTTCTCATGCATAATTCATTTTTTCGAAAATAGAACTTTCAGACGAAATCTTCGCTTTTCTGGGATGTTAGGCAGCATAGATTGGTAGGTACGGACGTTTCGGGACAGTCTATCGGTCCCAGTTTCAAGGGTCACACAGTCCAAGCCTTCTTGGACTGCTTGACCCTTGAAGATAGGCCCGACACATTGTCCCGCAACGTCGGTATGTACCAATCTACGCCGCCTAACATCCAAAAAGAGCGAAGATCTCATATGCATGGCGGCGGAAGCATGAAATAACGCATGCCGCATTCAAGTTTGAAGTTACTTGTTTTTACAATATTTACTGGGCCGGGATAGCTCAGCCGGTATAGCTACTCGCTAAGGGCTCGACGGTTCGGGGATCGAATCCCGGTGGAGGCAAGATTTTACGCATTTGTCCAGGCGGAACCTGGAGCCCATCCAGCCTTCTACGCAATGGGTAACGGGTCTTTCCCGGAGGTAGAAGCGGTCGGGGCGTGGCTTTGACCAACCAACCCCATCAAGCGCTGAGGTTAAAGAAAGAGTAGAGTTACACATCTAATCCTCCTGCGGGCTTCCGCGGACTGCTCTAGGGTGCACTTTACCTTCACCTTTACGTCCTGGTATAGTAACAAGATATATAATAAGATTTTCAACATAAAAACTCAGACTCACCCCCCACATAGGCATGTAAAGACACGAATATAAATCGTATGCATGTTACACGTTTAACATGATCCTGAAGAATTCCAGATTTTATCCACCCAGCTTCTCATCTGCCTGTCTTTCTGTTTACCATTCTTCCTTCCTATTCACTCAAATATCAGTTTAGTTCTTTCTTTCCTCGTTCATTTATTATTACAAGCACCTAACAGATGCATTCAAAACAATAGAAACTTTGTACTTACTGGAATTCAGTCTTCCATTTCGGGAAATATTTGTGACGACATTCTTTAAATTTAAGAATATTAATATCATAACCTATTACATTATCTTCGGAAATCAACATTGTCTGGAGACTATTAAAGAGAGAAAATTTTTCCAAGTTTTCTCAGAGTTACGTTGGGAAACGGATGACCCACTTTACAGGCGGTTATACGATACATCTGACAGATGATTGAAACCTGAGTCACTTTAGCACGTAGCTGTGAACCGTATCTATTATGCACATGCAAAATAATTAACGGTTTATCCCCTCTGCATACGTCTTTCCTGGAGAGGAATACGCTTCTTGTAGCCTGACAGTCAACACCTGTCACATTCCTTGACGAGAGCGACAGAGAGGTATGGCAGACGCATGGCGAAGCATCCCAGCAAATCAGTCATTCAATAATTTAACTCGCTAATCGGGAAGCCAAATACAGACGCAGACAGATGCAGAATATTCCCGCAATCAGACGGTCACTCGGTCATGCAGGCTCATTTTTAATAGTAAAGTTGACACAGAAATTTCGCGATGGTCAGATGATTGTTAGGTCAAGTATCAACAGTTTCAACTGCAGAAGGCGTAATGTGAGACGGATGAATTGTTTGTGTAGGAAGCCGATCTCTCCCCCAAGCAACAATTAGAACATATAAGAACGCTGATAAATAAAGCAGCATACTTCTCAAGTACATTTAGGAATCAGTGCAGGAGAGTTCGAGGCTGTCACAAAGGTGCTATTAAAAATTGAGTTCTTACTGGATGTTGCGGTGTGTTCTGGGTTACAGTTCACACATTTAGAAAGTTCTTAGTGCCTTGAAAAGATCGGGAATACAAAACCAAACGACACCGTGTAACATCCCAGATGACGCAAATGTTCAAATCAGTCGACAGTCGGCCAACAGCTGTCCAGATCACGGTCTGCCTAGTGAAATACGTCGTCGTAGTTTTCTGATCAGAACTTTGTGCAAGTTTCTTATTTCTTGCATGTCTCGACCGAATCACTTATATGCATAGCAAACGGTTTATGACTGATTTACTTATATATATATATATATATATATATATATATATATATAGACTCACACCTTTAATTTTCAAAGGCCTCGGCCTGTACAAAATTTCTGCTAAAGAATTTTCCTTTTCAATTTTCACGGAATTTTCTTACGTGTTCTTGATTAGGTCAAATAAAATATTCGTAGAACAGATCACTTACAGCTTTTCATTACGTAACTTCCTGCAATTCTGCACTTTTCAAAAGGATACTACGGAGGAGACATTCATTTTAAGACTGCAGTGGTTTCGGTAGGCAAGAAGTTCCGCGTCTTCTATACAATCTGAACATTCATCACCACTTTACAATCGTTGTACCGTGCATTTTGGTATCTGTAAAGTTCATACACCAACAAATGCACTCTTTATTAAACTTGACAAAGGTTTAAAATTTACGTTAAAAATAACTTTGACTTGCTCCTACATGTTTCGGTCTCCGACCATCATCAGGGAGCCTTCACTAGAGCCTAGCTAAAGTTATATTTAGGTTATGATTCGGTAAAAACTACGTCGTTATATGTTGTGCGGTGGTGTGGCAGCATGTCGTTGGTATTGTGTGTGTACTGTGCGCTGTGTTGAGTGTGCACTGTATGGTGTGTGTACTGTGCACTGTGTTGAGTGTGCGCTGTATGGTGTGTGTACTGTGCGCTGTGTTGAGTGTGACTGTATGGTGTGTGTACTGTGCGCTGTGTTGAGTGTGACTGTATGGTGTGTGTACTGTGCACTGTGTTGAGTGCGACTGTATGGTGTGTGTACTGTGCGCTGTGTTGAGTGTGCACTGTATGGTGTGTGTACTGTGCACTGTGTTGAGTGCGACTGTATGGTGTGTGTACTGTGCGATGTGTTGAGTGTGCACTGTATGGTGTGTGTACTGTGCGCTGTGTTGAGTGCGCACTGTATGGTGTGTGTAATGTGCGCTGTGTTGAGTGTTCACTGTATGGTGTGTGTACTGTGCGCTGTGTTGAGTGCGCACTGTATGGTGTGTGTACTATGCGCTGTGTTGAGTGCGACTGTATAGTGTGTGTACTGTGCGCTGTGCTGATTGTGACTGTATGGTGTGTGTACTGTGCGTTGTGTTGAGTGTGACTGTATGGTGTGTGTAGTGTGCGCTGTGTTGAGTGTGACTGTATGGTGTGTGTATGTGCGCTGTGTTGAGTGTGCACTGTATGGTTTGTGTACTGTGCGCTGTCTTAGGTGCGACTGTATGGTGTGTGTATTGTGCGCTGTGTTGAGTGTGACTGTATGGTGTGTGTAATGTGCGCTGTGTTGAGTCTGCACTGTATGGTGTGTGTACTGTGCGCTGTGATGAGTGTGCACTGTATGGTGTGTGTACTGTGCGCTGTGTTGAGTGCGCATTGTATGGTGTGTGTGTACTGTGCGCTGTGTTGAGTGCGACTGTATGGTGTGTGTACTGTGCGCTGTGTTGAGTGCGCATTGTATGGTGTGTGTACTGTGCGCTGTGTTGAGTGCGCACTGTATGGTGTGTGTACTGTGCGCTGTGTTGAGTGTGACTGTATGGTGTGTGTAGTGTGCGCTGGGTTGAGTGCGCACTGTTTGGTGTGTGTACTGTGTGCTGTGTTGAGTGCGCATTGTATGGTGTGTGTACTGTGCGCTGTGTTGAGTGCGCACAGTACACACACCATACAGTCGTACTCAACACAGCGCACAGTACACACACCAAACAGTGTGCACTCAACCCAGCGCACACTACACACACCATACAGTGCGCACTCAACACAGCGCACAGTACACACTCCATACAGTGAACACTCAGCACAGCGCACAGTATACACACCATAGAGTGCACACTCAACACAGCGCACAATACACACACCATACAGTCACACTCAACACAGCGAACAGTACACACACCATACTGTGCACACTCAGCACAGCGCACAGTACACACACCATACAGTCACACTCAACACAGCGCACAGTACACACACCATACAATGCACACTCAACACAGCACACAGTACACACACCATACTGTCACACTCAACACAGCGCACAGTACACACACCATACAGTGCGCACTCAACACAGCGAACAATATACACACCATACAGTGCACACTCAACACAGCGAACAGTACACACACCATACAGTCACACTTAACACAGCGCACAGTACACACACCATACAGTGCACACTCAACACAGCAAACAGTACACACACCATACAGTCACACTCAACACAGCGCACAGTACACACACCATACAGTAACACTCAACACAGCGAACAGTACACACACCATACAGTGCACACTCAACACAGCACACACTACACACACCACACAGTCGCACTCAACACAGCGCACAATACACTCACCATACAGTCACACTCAACACAGTGCACAGTACACACACCATACAGTGCGCACTCAACACAGCGCACAGTACACACACCATACAGTGCACACTCAACACAGCGCACAGTACACACACCATACAGTCACACTCAACACAGCACACACTACACACACCACACAGTCGCACTCAACACAGCGCACAGTACACACACCATACAGTGCACACTCAACACAGCGCACATTACACACACCATACAGTCACACTCAACACAGCACACACTACACACATCACACGGTTGCACTCAGCACAGCGCACAGTACACACACCATACAGTGCACACTCAACACAGTGCACAGTACACACACAATACCAACGACATGCTGCCACACCACCGCACAACATATAACGACGTAATTTTTACCGAATCTTAACCTAAATATAACTTTAGCTAGGTTCTAGTGAAGGCTCCCTGATGATGGTCGGAGACCGAAACATGTAGGAACAAGTCAAAGTTATTTTTAATGTAAATATTAAAACGTTGTCAAGTTTAATAAAAAGTGCATTTGTTGGTGTATGAACTTTATTCATTACCATATTCATAAAACTTGCCAACAACCTATGAACCTGACGCAGATTACCTTCACTCCCGTCGTAATAATTTCTTGAAGATCCATCTTTATTCTATCCTATCAAACTGGTCTATTAATCTAATGAAATTCTGAATGTACTTGCAGCTTCTGAACCTACCATGTCTTTAAGGGTTGAAAGTGAAAGGAAAGGTTTATTTTGTTTAAATACGATGATGCACGTACAACAATTAGTGTGTACTTCTTGTTTATTTTTACATTATTCAAGAGAAGTTGGGTGAAACTTCACATCACAATATTTAGGTGTGTCCGTAAAATTGTGAAAAGCGATTATTAGCTTCGTCATATCTGTCTGTTCGCATGGAACAACTCGGGGTACACTGGACGAATTTTCATGAAATTTGATATTCGAGAATTCTTATAAAAATCTGTAGAGAAAATTCATGCTCCATTAACATCTGACAGGAATAATGGTTACTTTACGTGAGGAGCTATGTGTATTTTTAATAATAAGTCGCTGAATTCTTCTTAGAAATAAAAATATTTCGGATGAAAGTTCTAGAGAAAATCAAAACACACATTTTATGTTCAATAACTTTCTTCCGAAATTTGTGCCATTTATGAGCTAATGTGGAAAAATATGGTAGAACCAGATAGGCGACAGATGACGGCATAATATGGCGAATGCGCATTGCATGCTGGATAAATAAGTCTACTGGCACACACTCAGGTTTTGTTGCCAATACTTCTTGTTCTTCCACAGCATCAACTGCTACGCGAAGGCGCCCCTTATGTTAGGTTACACGTACATTGCCTGTCTTGTCCAGATTATGTTGCCACGTGCTGCTAAATCACAAGTAATACTGGCCTGGAGTACAGCACGTTGTCTGGGTAGCAGTAACGTGAATATGAACGGAATGTCAGTCGCCAGCGAAAGTCATTACGAGACTATAAATGAAGCAGACATAGAGCCATATGGCAGAGACTAATTAAATACTCGTGGATACAATAAATGTAGTGTCAATATTTACTTGTGTGCTATCCTTGCAGCCACAGCTATTCAGATTCCATTCTGCCATTTCTCAGTGAATGAAAACCTGCCACGTCATTTGGACGGTTCTGTACCAGCGTTAAGCATATTATAACCGGGTTCCTGTTGGTCATAATAATTGCCTATCTGAGGTTTTTAACAAGTTTCCATGTTAATGTTGATAAGCCACTTTAACGAGGCTGCCAGCGGACTGAGGAAAACAAAAAAGAACTTCAGTGTAGCAGGTCGTGCCGGGACTGGAAATGGATATCCTCTGAATAGAAGTCAGAGACACTACTGCTTGGATCAACTGTAAGAAATGTTTTCTTTAACTACACTGTCAGTTGCTAATGTTACTTAGCCTCAGCGACAAATTAATTATGTGTATGGCGCACTCTGGAGAAGACTACATACTGAGGAGCTTAACGATCCGTACTCCTCACCCAATATTTTTTCGGGTGATAAAATCGAGAAGAATGAGATGGGCGGGGCATGTAGCGCGTATGGGGGAGGGGAGAGGCTTATGCAGGGTTTTGGTGGGAATACAAGAGGGAAAGAGACCACTTGGTAGACCCAGGCGTAGATGGGAGGATAATATTAACCTGGATCTTCAGGAAGTGGAATGTGGAGGCATGGACTGGATCGAGCCGGCTCAGGGTAGGGACAGGCGGCGGGCGCTTGTGACTGCGGTAATGTGCCTTCGGGTTTAATAAAACGGAAGGGAGGGGGGATTTATTGACTAATTGAAAACCTGTTAGCTTCTCAAGAAGGAGTCTGCTCCCTGAAGTGAGTAAGCAAGTGTGGAGCACTCTAGTGGGATGATACGACACAGAAATCGTCATGAAGGCGTATAGGGGGAATATAAATTTAACTCCACCAATTTCTTAACGTCAGCAGTGGGTGAGATGAGTAGTCAACTGTCCCCTCCCGGCCGTCTTCTTCTTCTCTTCTTCTCCTTCTTCTTCTTCTACTTCCTCTTCTCTCATCCCTCTTCTCTTCTTCTCCTTCTTCTCCTTCTCCTTCTCCTTCTTCTTCTTCTTTTTCTTAGGGTCCGTCAGCTTACGCTCCGGATGCACCACAGCCTTAGGCTTATTGTACAACCCTAAATACTCCATTAAGTACAGATTCAATAACCCTATGCCTCGTATGAGGAGGCAAAGTTCCCTTACTGAAGCTCGTGCTTATGTCTCTTGGTTCGGTAATCATCTTCCCAAAGACATTATAGCGCTGACGAACCAACGCCTTGTAGCAGCAAATAATATGCTGCACTGTTTCTGTCTCCATCCTGCAGAATCTGCAGGTTGGATTCCCATCAAACAGGCCCATAATGTACAGGTGCCCCCTTACGGGAGCATGTCCTGTAAAAAATCGCAACTACCATTTTTAGTTGGTGCCTACTTAACTTAAGCAGGTCATCAGCTCTTTTCTTACATGGTCTGCCTACAAAAGCTTGCCATGTCTGTGGCCTGGCAAATCTCTCCAGGCGTCCCGGCCGTTTTACTCACGGCTAAAAAACTCAGCACCCACCGAATAGGGTGTCGGGTGGGGCCCAGTACCCATCTAAACCTGAAACACATTTCTGCAGGAATATTCCTTTGACCACTTTCGTCGTTCACATTTCATCCACAGTATCATAACCCACACTCTGCCGCAGATAATTTCACTCTTTCAACAAAAGGAATTGATGAAATGTAACATCTCAACCACGCAAATGAAACAGTCCATAAGAATTGCTTAATAGGCAAAACGTTTAAATTACCCAGGCCAATACATTTGTTACATTCCTTAAAGTAACATTAGCACACTAAATGAATTAGCAATTACGCCTCTTCTTGAACCACCACCTGATATATTTAATGCGTTCTCTAAATCCAGGTCAATAGTTGTGACAGAATGAGACAAGCCACGTCTGGTACCCATCAGTTTCTATGACATTTTGCTTTAAATGTTCGTTCCAGTTATCAAACTGCTAGTAGACGTTATTCTACATGTTAAAAAATATTCAGACGCGTCTATTCCTCAATCTAATGCTACAGCCAGCCAACTATCTCTGGTAATTTTTCAACCAAAATTTTGTATGTATATTTTATTTGTCTTAAGTTCACTCTCTTTTTTTTCATTAGCCGCATATAGGACGAAAATTAATTGTATTAATTTTGAGTCAATTCAAGCCACAGGTCCTTATGGACAGTGGCTGAAAAAGCAACAGTTAAATGTAATTGTGAAATACTCAATTAGGTAGTTTAATTTTTCATCTCTTTGCTTCTTATTTCCGAAAAGTAGTAGCCCACGTCGGTCCAATTGTTATAAGAGGGAACGAGAAATGTTCCTGACTAGCTTGTTAAATACCCGTGAAATTTTTAATTATCATGGTAATAAATACGAACATATTTGTCTTCTTGCACATGACGTTGTGTACCCTCGTGTTTATATATATCTATATTTTTATACGTTTGTTCTGCCTCCTGCACATCTGCCTTGATTATGCAAAAGGGAGATTCCTCTGAAATATAGGTACGTATCTACCAAGCTACACAGTGACAAATCCCGTATCTTTCAATGACATTCTTTCCATACTAAATTTCATGAAAATCTGCTAGTTAATTTGACATTTTCAGTCGCGCGCGCACGTGCACGCGTGAATTTTCTTTTTTTCCATCGGCAAAGAAAAAAAAGTGCTGCTGTCTGAGAGTGTGGTTTTGCTTTATATTACAGGTCTCTTACTGCTTATGTCGCACAGCAGTCGAGAGCGAAATGAAAGAGGACAAAGTAAACTGTCGAAAAGCGGATATCTGGATCGCAATATGCATTTCCCCGGCGTAGTCTGAGCTCTTGAGGCTTCGATTCCTTGCCGTTGTCATTCACACTTACTTCTCACGCAACATGAAATGTTAAGCCGTTACTAGTTTTAGATACGGAACGACACGTGGCAGATGGAACAGCACTCCGTCCCCATATGCAGGCAATTTGCAACACGCCAGTAGCATAAAGACGTGACCGTGTTACGTTCAAAGACATTCTGAAAGGAGTTGCGGAAAATTAACTGAAAATACATTCGGTGAGATGTCAGATGTGAAGGAGAGGCCAATAAACAGGAATAAGGAATAACCAAATTAGAAAAATGCAAGTTAAACTTTCTCTATCCACCACCACAATGCAGAGGAACAGCTTCACTCTTTCTTAATTAACCTCTGCTAGACGGTGATGAATGATCAACTTCAGGCCTCATCGGCTTTACCCTCTTGAAAGAACCGCCATACCCACTGAACAGGAGGCTGTCTGGGTCTCAGTGCAAAACTGTAGGTTTATGGAGAAGAAAAAATATTTTTACGCTACTGAGATTTGAACCCCGGAGTATCAAGCCCGTAGCCTAGTAACTATAGAGAAGAAAAACCTAGAAATAAATGCAATAATATGAATCGAATGTGACACTATGTCGTTTGATATAAAAGTTGTCTTATCAACCAATCGACACGGCGTCATACAGCTAACTATCTACAAAACTACACGGTGTCACATCCCACACGACAGCAATTATGATAATTGCGACTATGAGGACCTTAAATGTCACACGAAAGAGAGAAGTTTTGAAAATGTCAATATAATAAAAGAAATAAGGTGTAATTACATAAGGGAAGATATACAAGCAGATGTCAACAACGACTGGAAGAAGAAGGAAGAGAAGATACAAGGTAGAGACAAAAGCAAACACAATTAGCAAAGCAGTGCGCCGTTGAACAATCCAATATGAACTGAGATAAGCATCAGCCCATGCGGCAACATCTGCTCGCTAGGACGCACGTGCTGGGGATTAATTTGTTTAACCTAATTTACTTTCATACCTCACAGGTGCAAGGGGTGAAACATCACACATCCCTCGCTTATCAACACAATCCCCCGTCTTACACATGCAGTCTGACATCCGTGAGGTTTTAAGCGATTCATCTGTCGATCAGCATATCAATATGACAAGCAAACTCATGGAAGAAATAATTAACATCTGACGGCACTCAATAATTACTTCGCAATTCTCTATAAACTCTTATTATATATTAATGGGTAGGTGGTGGAATTAAAAGAACAAACCCGCGTCATCTATTAATTACTGGTTGCATAACTTAACGATATTTGTACATATTCTTGATTATATTAAGTGGAAAAATTACAATCCTAAACCTGGGTCAGTAGATGAAGGTGTGACAAGCGGGAGAGCTCGTAACAAGGTGACTACATACGATATTTCAGGCTTTCGAAGCGGTGTATTTGAAAAAATTAGTTCTTCTGCTATGTTACGCTCCACCACAGGGAATTTGTTATCCAGCGTTTCGATCCATAATATTGGTCTTATCTTCAAGGGTTGACCGTCGAATATCCAGTTCATTGGACATTCATTTCATGAAAAATGAAGACCTCATAGTGTTTACAATGTTCGCTGATACACAGAATTAAGAACAACAAAGATTAGGGAGATGATTGTGGGTTAGATTAAGCACATGTATATGTTCTGTTTTCATAACTGAGTTTATTGCATAATTGATGTAATTCTCTGTGATCTGCGACCAGAAGGCGAAGAAAGAGTTGAAGATCTGTACACAAAAATCGAGCACGACTGCCTGAAGATTTTCAGGTATATGACATTTCGATGTTTGCTGAACATCGAATTAATCTATTGTTATAATAAAACCAATCAGATGCACTAAATTCTCAAAATTATTTTTGGAATAATACTCTACATGTTTCGGACAAGATTGCTGACAGCTTGCGAGCAAACTGTCAGCAATGTGTACAGTGAAAAACTCCTGATGACGGGCAGAGGAACTGTCCGAAACATGTAGAATTTTATTACAAAATTAAATTTGAGGAATTAATGATCTAGTTGATTTTATTATAAGAATTTATCACGATGCACGGTCACCTGAACGTCAGATTAATCTGTTGCTACAGTACGGGGAAGTCTTAGGTTTTGTACTGCGTAGAGAGCGGAGAAGCACATTCAAATCCCTCGCATTTTCAGCGTTCTTCTGGAAATTATTAACGAAACGAAAATCTACAGAAAATAAGAGAACGAAGCTTCATAGATTTTTAGGGACTTCGAACGTCTCATAACTTGTATTCTTGTCCTCCCACCTAAGCCTAGATTTTCATTATCTTCCCTTATAACACAGGTAAAAGCTAAGTTATTCTTGTCCATTACATGAAGTGGCATGAGGGAAACACTCTATTTATATTTCTGTTCTACAAACTTGCTTCATGATCTCTTTTCGCCCAGTAATATCAGGTGTTGATTTTAAATGGCAATGCTCCTGTGTAGAAGAAAGTATTCATTTCCAAATCACTTAATCTACATGAACAGCATTTTGATTTAACTCTGTTTTACGCATGCAACTTAAATTGTTAGACACCCAGTGGTAAAGTTCAGGGTCAGCTATAAGTCTCTGTGACTAAACTATTGCTCATTCTTCCGTATTTCTTCGGATAATGGTAAGGCAATCCCTGCGTTTTGTCTCCTACATGCCCTGAGTTTTCCAGAAAGCTGAGCCTCCCAGATTTCGAGACAGTCGGTAAATGACGGTGGTAAAGTAGTCAGCCCAACACACCGGCCGCTTTGACCCCCCAGGAAATATTCCTGGTACTCACTTCTCTCGAGTCCGTGAAAAATTCCAATGAAAACAACGGGGATCGAACCCGCGACTGTCCGACTTCTAACGCGGTGCCTCAACCAACTGCACCACTGCGTGGTCCCCCTTTAGATAATGGTACAATTGACATCTGTTAAAAATTTTAAGGTATTTGTAGAGCGTCGTCATTTTTATAACAGTGGCTTTTTCGACGTCCAAAATTAACTAATCACCCAGTCATATAAATATGAATTCCATAAAATGTTGTTCAATGCGCCTTCACTTGCAGACCAAGTTACTCGATCTCATTTAAGAAATTCATACTTTAATGACGCTATTCAAATTCCGGGGATCATTGAGCATCCGATGGGAAGCCACGTGCATGACAATTAGGCAAGGATAGACGTGAGAATGGTAGTAGGCTCTTTGAAACAAATCTAACAACATTTTCCCAGATGCCAGATACTTCGACATGATACCTTTCGTGAAATCCCACAATTCATCCTCACAAAAGCTAGGAAAATATCTTAAAATAGTCCAAGAAAATGACCTTCAACATACTAACACTACATCGAGCCATTCAGCGCTGTATAATTACATTGTTCAGGTAAATAATTTCTTTGGCTTCAAAACTTTGGTGATGCAGAGTTTCTTGCTGCCTAGTGTGTTCCATTGTGTCAGATTTATTTATAGATCAGTACTGAGCGTTGGTGGAGTAATAATTAGAGAGATAAAACAGCTGTCTCAATTTGGTAACGCTGGGTCCACCACGCCACCTACAGGGAACAATCTGGGTTTCAGTACGTCCTTCCATGGTAGAAAGCATGTGACTAGCGGCCCTAACTACGACACGGCCTTAAGGTGACCGACCCTGCGAAGAGGACTCCAATTCAAAAAATTATAGTAACTCAAAGGTCAAGCAATTAGCAACTCGTCATGAGAACTTCAACGTTTATTGCTGCTTCCACAAGAAACAGTCACTCTTCGTTGTCTATATTCATCTTCCTCAACGGTCATATTCTACGTCTTTAAAATTCATTTTAATATTATCCCCCTCTGACAGTTGCCTAATTCTGGTCACAGGTTTAAGAACAAAGAAAACGGGGAGAGACAGTCGACAGGAGGGCATGGAAGTAAAAATAATACCTCTCTCTTGCATTTTATCGACAAGTGGTGGCCTGGTTGTATAACACAGGTGTAGAGGTAATGGGGGAGACCTGCAGATGTGCAGCATGTTAAGACAATCCATTAGCTCACAGGTGATGCAGACATTGGCCAGCCTGCTCCTTCATTATGACCAGATCCCTACCGCCCACCTTGCTTTAAAATACGCTTTTATTTATTGGAGGGAAAGTAACGGCTGTGTGGAGTTTTTAGTTACTTCGTGCACATTTCTTTATCGGGGACACGCGATAGGGTAGTCGGTTGAGGTACTGCGCTACAAGCCGGAAGGTCGCGGTTTCGATTCCCGATTGTGTCATTGGAATTTTTCATGAACACAGTCCTTCCGACCACACTGTCAACCTTCAAGAGAAATGAGTACCAGGAATATTTCCTGGGGGATACAGGCGGCCGGTGCGTAGTGCTGACAACCTTTGTCTTGAAATCTGTGAGCCTCAGCCTCCTAGAATCCTCACTACGTAACACACGATATGCTGCCACAACACCCTGTCAATATAATGGAATTATTTTGTGAATGTTTTTAAAATGACTTTAGCAAGGAACACAACGTAGCTCCCTGAGGATGATCTTAGGATCGAAATATGTCGGAGCGATTTTAAGAGTTTTAATGTGAAATTTTATATAAGTGCACTTGTTGGTCAATAATTAAAGCGATTCTACGAAATGCACGGTGCAGCGATGAGGATAAGAGATGAGGATAAGAGATGTTTTATTTTTTATGTTTTTTGCACCGTGCACTGTAATATAATTATACAACACAAACCAACGAAACGCACATTTTCTAAATTAACATTTTAATTTTCAAAATTAAAATATTAATTTATACAATGTGCATTTCGTTGATTTGTGTTCCAAAATGTTTTAGTCTCTGTCGTGTGTCCGTCTTTATCTCGGAACACGCCTTTGTGTTATCTGGTGCTTTAGACGTGGAATCTCGTTCTAAAAAGAATGCAGCATAAGCTGGTGGCGTCGGCATGGTTAGATGATCACCTGTCCCTGACAACCTGTGACCAGCCCGTAAATTAAAAGTTTATGGCTACTTTTGTTACTATCCATTAAAAAATAACCCATCCCATTACCTCTGCAATAAGCATCTGATTTACTTACAGAGAATATCCGAATCCATTACCAGAACTGATCATTTTTGACTAAAATATTTAGTCATTCTGTGTGGATACGAAGAGAGACATTAATCAAATCGAGCGGTACCTAACCTCATTTTGACTTGCTAACCTATATTTTTTGCAAGGATTTAAAAAAAAAAAAGAGTTCTGAAAGTTATCAGACATGACGACGTAGAGAGCATTCATCTGTCGTGGGCCAATCTTAAGACACACTTAAAAAGTGGTAACTGATTCGAATCTTAGTCTTGGACAGGTTACTTTGGATGAAGGTTTTGTACTTTTCTTTGGTCACCCAGGTACATGTGTTAGGTTGACGCTGTCACTTACATAGCAAGAACCTCCGTTCTTTCTGAGTCACTATTTTTATCACCAACTATTTCCAATCTTGCTTACCAAGCTCAGCGGTTAAGAAATATAAAAGAACAAACAACTCCGACGGGGGGGGTGAACTTTTTAAATTCACTTTGAACTATGTAATGAACTTTCCTGCCATGTAATAAATACAGCAAGGCTGTGAAGCAACCTGTATTCAAAGAATTATAGACAGAGTACAAGTGATAAAGGAACTAAATGCGTAGTTCCGGATAATTTATATATCTTGCAACGGGGGTTTCCTTATAAGGAAACACAACTGCGGCGGAAACCTTTAGGGACTTCTAAGTCGCTTGGTGTAGCAACTTTCCGGAATATAATTTAAACCGTTTTGTCCGAAAAGAAGCACACGGTGTTTTAAACCCTTCCTCTCCTTCATATAAACCGTAGTGAAAGAAAAACCGGAAGCTTTGGGTATCGATCTGAGCCAAACAAATGGTTGAATGTTTCCGGTTCCGGCGAGAACACACGCCGCTGCTAGATGATGTGAGCCATGTGCTCCAAATGGTTGCCTTCCCCCTCACCCCCAACACTCCGCACACTTCAAGACATTACAACCCTCTTATGTTATACGCCAGAGGATGTTCTTTCTTCAACTTTTTCTTTCGTTCTTACTTTTTTAGGTTGCCCATCTGCTCACATAGATATATTTGGCCGATAAACAGGTTTAGTGGCAATTGAGGTTTATTATTATTATTATTATCACCATCATCATCATCATTATTATTGTAAACTGACTACTAATATCCGTTTCTGTTCCTCATGAAATTTTAACGTTTGTTTTCGTTTTATTTCCCAAAGGAAGAGCGATAAAAACACGATTTTAATTCTTTGTCCTTTAAAATACATATTTCCAACAATACGTTTGGAAGAAAAACACTCCTATGAGCCGACAGATTGGTACATGTGCCAATTTCAGCACAAAGTGGAAGAATTGAGATATACGCGTATTTTGAAGCTTATGAGGGTGTATTAAATTAATAACATGTAATAGAAGGACAGACAGAAAATAAGAAGGAATTTATATTCTTAAAATAAAACCAACTAGATGCACTCATTTCTCAAATTTATTATCGGAATAAAACTCTACATGTTTCGGACAGCTCCTCTGTCCATCATCAGGAGTTTTTCACTGTACACACAGCAATGGTATATGTCACACAGGTTTGCTGACAGCTTGCTGCTCCCAAGCTGTCAGCAAAACTGTATGACATATACCATTGCTGTGTGTAGAGTGAAAAACTCCTGATGATGGACAGATTCGCTGTCCGAAACATGTAGATTTTTATTCCCCCCCCCCAAAAAAGAAATTAGTGTATCTAATTGGTTTTATTATAAGAATTTATCAAGATTGTACAGCCACCTGAACGTCAAAAGAGATTTA
>Ga0131853_10008517_pt1 | contig 18701 bp, 8 predicted proteins | sample TergutLab28metaG_FD_92764 | JGI IMG/M metagenome (GOLD analysis project Ga0131853, IMG submission 92764) | Labiotermes labralis P1 segment gut microbial communities from Petit-Saut dam, French Guiana - Lab288 P1 (version 2) (version 2) | ecosystem: Host-associated > Arthropoda: Insects >...
GTGCACAGTAACAGAGGTACGTTTACCTTATAGCTGCATATTACAAGCAAAATATCTTACAATCTTAGGCGTAGCCTATATCAATATTGTAACCAACTCGATGAGGCGGAGTTCACTTCTTAACAATAATCTCTTCTCAGATGGGCAAGAAACACCTCGCATTTTACGAAACCTAGACTCTCTATTACCACACTCACAAGAAAAAGCCAATAATCCCTATCCCGAGCGAGGTAAACCCAGTTCAAGTTCTCCCATCCTATAACTCTAGTCAATTTTAATACACTTATCCCATCCACACCAAGTTCTTACAAGTGATCCCTTTCCATCAAGCTTCTCAGACCAAAGTTTACTTCACTTTTATTCTGCTTCATGCCTACTACATGCCCTCCCCATTTCTGCCTCCCTAATTTGGTAGTCCTTGTAATGTTTGGAGAATTAAGAAATTATTTCTTAATATCATAAATTAGGTAATGTACGCATAACGTAACACTGTGACAAGCACGCTTATTGGTCATACCTAATTGGTTACCATAACAACCTGGTGTCATTTCACTCGAAGACAACGCTTTTATTCTAACAATAAGAACATTTTAGCTCTTTAGGTCAATTATACGATACGACTTTTCGATTTTAAGGAAATCTGGATAAGCTCTGCAGAATTTAAGGAAATTCTCCAACGTCAAATTTCACGAAAATCCGTCCAGTGGGAGCCGAGTTGATGCACGAGAACAGACGGACGGACAGACAAGATAAAGGTAAAAGGCGCTTTCCCCGAGTGTGCGATCACGCCAATAAATTGGGTCTTGAAGAAATGGGTGGATAAATATTGGGTGCTTCCTTTTGGCTCTGTATATGGAACAATAGCTGGCTGTTGTGAAGACTGTAATGAACCTTCGTATTCACAAAAGGAGGGGATTTCCTTGATTGGCTGAATGATGGCTGCTCAAGAGGGACTGTACTGCAAGGACTGTAGGTTAGCTGTTGTTAAATGATTAAGAAAATGAGTGGCCTTCTGTGAGAAAGATGACGTCAACCAAATAAAAGCGTAAAATCAATTAGTACTTCAGACCCATTCACAAGCCGAAGAACTTAAAGTAACTTTTAATAAACTTCAATGATCAGCAGTAATGTACGTAAAACTATACTAATTCAATACGGATTCATTAAAAGGTCTTTCAAAGCTATATTTATAGCACATACGTCAATTAACATGAGTCATATACGTCATACAAGTTTCTAACGCAATTCCGTACTGAAATGTACATACATAAAATATGAGCGTCATGAATGTACAGCATTTTGTCCGTCTATCCCCCTGCAGGTCAATAAATAACCCGCCAAAACGGCAACAACATTTTTAGAATTTGTTCAGGGGGGCAACCTCAGGGATTTCGTTACGTCAATAAATGTAATACTAAACTAACTTATTTCCGGTCCCAGTGGCCGCGCGGTCTAAGGCGTAGGTCTGCGGCCGCTCGCCTGCTGAGATTGTGGGTTCGAATACCATCGGGGTCATGGATGTTTGTCTGTTGTGAGTGTTGTGTGTTGTCAGGTAGAGTGCCCTGCGACGAGCTGATCACTCGTCCAGAGGAGTCCTACCGACTGTCTTGCGTCGTTGGGTGTGATCTGGAAACCTCGTGAATGAGGAGGCCCTGGCCCACTGGGGGCTGTCGAGGCAAACATAAAAAAAACTAACCTATTAAGAAACTCGGCAATCTATCTTACAAAAATGTAGCAGAGTGTAATGTGAGTTAGAAAGCGAGCAGAAATGAATAGGCCAGGAACAAGCAATAAGATTGCGGTTTAGATGAACTTCCAGGTATTGTACAAGAAACCAAATCGCTTTTCGCTCAGTCCACACAAATTTCAAAACTCAACGATTCTCTTTTCTTCACAATACTAGCTACGAATTTCGGCTTTTTAGAGTGTTTGCAAGATTTTGAAAAGCGACTACTAGCCAAGTCATGTATGTCAGTCAGCACAGAACAACTCGGATCCCACTGCACGGATTTTCATGAAATTTGTTTTCTGAGTATTTTTTTTAAAACGCGTCGAGAAAGTTTTAGTTTCTTTAAAATCTGACAAGAATAACGGGTACTTCACGTGCAGAGGAGTATACATTTATGCAAAAAACTCGCCCAGTTTTTCTCAGAATAAGAAATATTCCAGACAAACCTTGTGCAGAAAATCAAACAAATGTTTATGTTCAGTAAATATTTTTCCGAAAATCTTAACTTTTATGAGATCATGTTTGTAAAATATTGTCCTGCCAGACAGGTAACAGATGACAATATAATAAGGGTTCATGCGCTTTGCAAGCGTGACAACGAGGGCTACAGACGCAGCCTCAAAATATGCAGTACTTATCGCTTTTCCACGGCGAAAATGGTTACGCGGATGCGCCTAAACGTTATGTCGTACATCGCCTGTCTTTTTAATAGTGTTTTACACCATACTGAACCATTATACATTAGCCTAAGTTTAACATAATAACACATACCATTTTGGTTCTTTAGTCAGACCCTGTATTTTAATGCAAGTTACATGTTGGTACCAAACTTAAACGGTATGTAAAATAAGGTTACTTTATACCACTGTGTGCCATAACTTTTAGGATGATCATGTCTTTAGTAAAACGCAGAAATATGGAACCCCAGAATTGTAATTAAGAAGATAATTGTTGGTCAATAAATGTTCTGTCGATTGAGGAAAAATTGTTTTTGGTTACATTTTAGAAAGCATGGAGACGTCGCACACCGAGATCTTCCTTATCAGCTGGACACTTAACTTTATCCTTGTTTTAATTAATCTACCATGAAATGAAAGACTTATGTAGAAGCAACAGCATTACTCCATGCGTTCTTAACCTCAGCAGGAATGTTTACGTTCAGCGTGACGCTCAAGCCCCCTTTATCCACATGCTGAATGTGCTCTGTTCTTCATGTACGCCCCAGTGCACATCTGGATTTGTTAACCAAAAAGAAATTTACGGTCCTTTTCCTGGAACAGCGCTATAGTATTTCAACAAGTAACTAAGTCACTATAGTGAATGTGTGTGTCGGTCAATTCGATTGCTGCAATACCGTACTATTTACGAAGATTCGAGAAAGGTTGTATGACTGCAAAATACAAATACTTACGGAGTTACGTTTATTTTAAATATATAATATCAAACGCTGTCACATGGTTGCTCGTCCTTCCGGTTTGTATTCAGGACGTCAAGGGTTCAAAAATCACCATGGATCTCGGCTATCCTAATATATTTCTGGATTTTGCTCGGTACCTCCTCGGCACATTAAAATTCAGTACGACAGATCTGGAAACGATGGAGGAGCATGTGGCACGTGGGAAGGAGAGGAGAGGTGTATAAATGGTTTTGGTGAGAAAACCTGAGAGAGAGAGAGAGAGAGACCACTTGGGAAGACCTAAGCATAAACGGCAGAATAATGTCAAAACGAATAATGTATAAATGTTGAAGTTTGTGGACTGGATTGATCTGGCTCGGTACAGGAGCCTGTGGCAGGCTTTTGTGAAGGCGGTAAAGAACATTCGGATTTTATAAAATTCGGAGAATTCTTTGAATAGTTGAGGCAGTGTTAACTTCTCAAGAAAGACTCTGATTCACTTATTTAATTTGGTTATTTCGTTAGTTAGTTAGTTTGTGAATTCGACAAACATTTAAATTCCATTATCAGTAATCGTCCTATTATAGCATGAGATAAGTACAGAGAAAAAAAGATAAATGGACAAATGAGTATATAAATAACAAGCAAAATAAATATTTTGGGCACGTTAACTCAATCAAAAAAGCTTCTAACTTGTGCCGGGAGATGTCCGCATTCGAATAATCATTAGTGCAAATGTTGCTTTGTCTTCCTCAGTCATAATGGACAAGTCTCTTGACAGTGCAACAAGCCTTAATTTACGACCTAGCCCTGTTCCTGAAAAAAGTAAAGTGTGCATGAATTACAAAGGGCGTAAATCAAAAGAGATATTCCCTCTAAAAAAAATAATCATTTATTTAAAAATGAAATAAACCAGCCAAAAAGCGTTAAACCGAAAATGAAATGGTGTAAATTAGGAAGTGGTGTAAGGTAGTAAGGGGCGTTACAGCAAAAGGCGTAAAATCAAACGGCAATAAACAAAGCCCTGGTGTACTTTCAATTTAGCCACCAACGATCTACACAACTTTTGCATTCATTACCGAAGAATACAAGAAGCGGTATGATGGAAGACAGAGAATGACTCTTCAAATAGACCCAAATATCTAGAAGTATAATCTGGTAAATAAAACCAACTTGGTGCACAATTTATTCTTAGTATATTTATCAATAATCGAATCCCGGTGGGGACGAGATTTTCTGCCCGTCCACACCGGCCCTGGGGCCCACCCAGCCTCCTGTAAAATGGGTACCGGCTCTTTCGCGGGGTTAAAGTGTGGCCGGGACGTGCTGCTGACCACTCACCCCCTCTAGTGCCGCGGTCATGGAAGAGTAGAGCTATACCTCTACCCACCCTCTGGGCCACACCGGGCCTGTAACGGGATCTCTTTACCTTTACCCTTTATATTTATCAATCTCTACAGGGTATGCAGCGTGGTGCACCCTGCATACCAGGCAGTCATCCACACAGAATAACAAGTACCAAGCGTCGCAAAAACACAGTTGTTGCTCCTGATGATGGGGCCATAGTTGCCCGAAACATGTAGAGATTGATAAATATAGTACAAATAAATTGTGCACCATGTTGGTTTTATTTACAAGATTATACAAAGATGCAGGTCAACAAAACATGAAATCTGGACGTAATTTCACTTCCATAAGTCGCTGTGTAGATCTAGCTTAATACAGTACGACCTTCAACACGAGGCACGCACGTAACATCGGCACTTCCAACAAGCGTATTGAATTTCAAATTATAAAGTCTACATAACAACGTAACGTGATATCTCTCTGACTGGAGCCACAGACGAAACCAGCAGCTCAATTTTCTGCAGGTCGATACGGCGTTCACACAGTTCATGAGACGCCTTCACTTCCAATTGATGGCGGTGCATTTAGCGTTTTAATACTGTGGGGTGTGTTCCTTTGCATAACTTGCTCTTCAGGGTAACTGGCATAAGTTTCGTCCACCTGAGCCAATTTCAGTGAACATGAAGATGCAGGCAGAAACGTCGGAATAACGTGAAAAATCCCAAAAAGGTCGTCGTTAAAAGGCAATCGTCGTTAAAACCTTAAAACGTTTTACCTCCTCTCATTACTTAACAAGACAGTCACTGTACGTATAACCTAATATTGAGGCGCGTTCGATATTACATATTCTGAGTGTGTGTTTGTATTCTTGATTATCTGGTATGCCATGCACATGCACCATAATATATAGTCATCGGTGGCATGCCAGGCTGTACAATATTTTCCTACATTATCTCATAAAAGGCACAATTTTATTGAACATAAAATATGCTTTGATTTTCTCTACAATGTTAGTTTTAAACATTTCTTAATCTAAGGAGAACTGAGCGAGATATGACCAAAAATGTGTATTGGTCTTCGTGTAAAGTACCTGTTATTCTTGTCCGATTTTAACGAAAGTTGAATTTTGTGGACAAATTTTAGAAAAATGCTCAAATGTCATATTTCATGAAAAACCGTCCAGTGGGGGGCCGAGTTGCTCCATGAGGACAGACAAGACAGACATGAAGAAGCTAATAGTTTTTTTTTCACAATTTTCAGAAAGCGCGTAAAATGTGGCAAAAGTAAAAATTTGTTGTTCAACGTATCACAGCTAAACGTGAACTCAATTTTCACCTCAGTGGCAATTAATATTAAGTAATTTCAGATTTTGACATTGTCCAGTCTTGAAGAGGTGTAGAAACATTTCGAATCAATACCCCGCTTCCGCCTAGTTACAATACCTTATATTTCAATATGTCGTACATGCAGTTGTTGGCGCGCGCGGTGGCGCAGATGCTGCACAAATCGGAAGGTCACGGGTTCGATAACCGATGGTTTCAATATAATTTTTCATAGACATAATCCTTCCGGCCGCACTATGGCATTGGGATCGACTCAGTGTTTTAACAGAAATGAGTACCAGGAATATTTCCTGTGAGGTAAAGCCGGCCGGTGCTTACGGCTGAAAACTTTACCACATTCATGTGCCGATTCTTTTGAAATCTGAGACCTTCAACCTCCTGGAAACCTCAGGGCCTGTTCAGGCCTGTACGTGGATTGCTTCATCTTTCATACCGCTTATGTGGTAACATTTAAGTATAAGTTACCACATAAGATGAAATTTAATATCTCCCTGACGGTGGCTAAGAATTGTGGCCGAAATATGTCGCAGCAGTAATTAATAACTTATACAAACACTTTGAAACAATTTGGTAACAAATATTTATATGTAACATAGTTGGAAGCAAATGAGCAATATAAAAACACTCTACTCACATTACTGCATGCGTCAACGACCTACATCGCTGGCGATGACGTCACACGGCGTATCGATACCTTTTCAAAGTGCTGTTAGTTTCAGAGAACGAATTTGAATTAACACTACATTTGTAGCCAGAGGTCTGAACATTGCGCTGAGCTTGTCCCGCAGCATTAATCTTACTAACAGCACATGTGTGTGTGTGAGTGTGTGAATGTGCGTGTGAGGGAAGTGAAAATAAAATAAATAAAAAAAAGAATTTTAATATAAAAGTTTTAATTTAGATTTTTCGGTAAATGAAGCGGAAAAAAAAGCAGATCCCATTCGACCACAGTCATGACACTTCACCAGGGTCGCCAACGGCATACGCCCTATTCCACAAAATTTCTCTGCGTTACAAATAAAAAAAATAATATTTCTATTAACTGCAGTGCTGGAATTGAAATAAATTCGCCTAACGCCATTCTGTTCAATTCCCAGAAGCGCACGCGACTCACAACTCACAGTGGCTAAAAGAGAGACTTTTTAAAGCTAACAGAGTCGGAACATCAGTTGCCAAAATTATTAAAATAAATTAGCTTGGTTTCCGTAAGTAAATCCCCGGGTATGGGCAGAGGGATAGTGGGGGAAAATATACATCATTAACTTCTGAATTAGATGGAGGTCTGTGGTCAAGTTCTGTCCGCATTAACTCTGAGAAATGCGCCATCGGTACTCTCTGGTAGCCGAGTGAGGTGAACCTGTAAACAGATCCGGAGTTTCAGGGAAAGACAATTCCTCTCAGTACCCAAGATTTAAAGCCAGGGCATTAGGAATAGATACTTTATAATCTGAGGTACTTGGTACGTATTTATATTTACTGTGATTTCAACCTGAATTTTATGGACTCTGTCAATACCTCACACTACTTAGTGCCAAGTAAGAGGGTTGTTATGAAACAATGAACCGGAAATGAGGTGGAAATAAATGGTCTTAACTGAATTATGCCTACTGCCAAGGAATTTTCAAGGAGGGGCTGAGAAGAATCATGAAATAACTTAGATTAAATAATTGGCTGGAATTTGAACCCGGATCCACCCCACCCCCCACAAATATGTAGCCTATTGTAAGATAAATTTAAGGCCCCTTAACTTGTAATGTTATTCCTTCCTTGGAGGTAAAGGGACACAGCGCGAACCTATCACTCACTTCCATCTAATACCACAGTGACCGTGGATAGAGCCCTGTGCCTCCTCCATTTTTTATGACATGGTACTTAATGAAGATTAAGGAAAACTTACATTTGATTTTACTTTGAAAAGAAGATTGGTTTCCTAAGGAATTATCATGGTCTTAGTTAATTTTTAAAAAATTCTGGACTTGCTCTAGGATACAATAAAGCATCCAAATAACCAACAAACAAACACAATACACTGAGTATCGCAATCCATTCCACAAAGTGCAAGGAATGCTCCACAGACTGCAACTATTGCCAGAGGAAAGAAAGATATATCAAAGTTTATAGTTTTTCATCTACATCCAGACGTTAATAGCAAAGTAAATAGTTTCGAATTTTTTACTGATTCGTATACTTAGTGCAGTCCTAAATTTCTCCTAGTTTTCAAAGATATTAGCACTTCATAAAGTAAAGCTTGTCTAAATTACCCTCGTACTGCGGTTCTTACCTCCCAGAAAACAAAAGTAGTACAACTGTAGAGTTTAGCCTAGTATTAGAGTACAGGGAAAACAATCACAACGAACGAAGCGTTATTTAACTTTCACATAAACGTTACATATATTTACCATTTCCTTGTGAAGTGCTGAGAATAGTTACCACTTTTCTTGAAGTGTTACATATAACTAAAATTTCCCTTTGAAATGTTAAGTGTAGTCACCATTTCCCTGTGTACTGTTACATATAACTGCCTCTTCCCTTGGAAATGTTACATATAGTCACCATTTCACTTGGAAATGTTACATATTGTTACCACTTCCCTTGTAATTATTACGTATAGTTGCCATTTTCCTGTTAAGTGCTACATATAGTTATCACTTAAGGTGGAAATGTTACATAAACTTACCACTTCCCTTGTAAATGTTACGTATAGTTGCCATTTCCCTATGAAGTGTTACATTAAGTATTATATCTGATAAAATAAATAAAATTGCCTTAAGACCCTTAAATATCTGTTACTTCAGCGAAGAGGAATTTTAGAATTTTATGGTTTTGAATATCTACCAAACTGCACGGTGTCATAATATCGAACAACGTACCCATTAGAATAACATTCACCATCGTTGCTCACAGCTCGTTAAAATGTTACATAAAAACCCATCGATTACACAGAATGAACTGCTGACACCAGGTATTTAAATTTATATCGATTTACTTAAATACGTCATTCCACGTGCGTCATCAAACAGACGTAAGCATTATAATGAATAAGACGCCAATCGAAGGAACAAAACTTCTTAGACGTAAGAATTTCTGATGACAAACGTCAGCTGATCGTTGTAATTACAGCAAGAACGCACGTCAAAGGGCATGAAGGGTAACAGAATTTACAGACTGACGTACTTTCTGGACGTAACGAGGAGTTTTCTTGGAAAGCGTCAGCTGGCCAGGGCCCACGCAAAGAACCTCGAACTATTTTCAAATATTATTCTAAGAAGGTTGCTCATAGACAAACTTAATCGATTATAAGCCACTTCAGTGTTTTCCTGTTCGGCAGACCTTCAACTTCTTCTTTCGAAACCATTTTTACCCTATATTGATTATAAAATGAGTAGACGGACGCGAATCAGCTGTTTGAATTCTGAGGGTTCTCACGACCATGGACACACATACTGGGTTTTGTCGGGGAGAACGCGAAAGAAAAGGACCCAAATGGAAGACCCACTTCTACACGGAATTTACTGAACATTAGGCTGAACATTAGGCTGAACATTAGGGTTCCTAAAGAGTCAGAAAATTTATTCACTAGCTAGGAAACTACTAGCTTGCAAGATGTGAGGGTTCACAGTACGTTTCTGAGCATTCAGGTTTTCTTCGATGTGGCGTTGTGTAATTGGGTTAGTAGTTCCCGACGTTTCGAAAAATCATGGTGCCTGAAGCTGCAACTATCAGCTAAACAAGAAATGATGTATTTTATGTTCACGGTTCCGTGCATCGCTGATCTATATTAATAAATGTCCAACGAGATGCAACACAACGCAGTCTATTTATTATTCTGCAAGTTCACTCTACATGTTTCGGGTGTCAAACTCACCCATCGTCAGGAGTACACATAACTGTAACTACAGCCTCCGGTATTGTTCATATATTTTGTTCAGATACCTGCCTCCAAAGTGGCCAAGCTGGCCTGGCCACGTTGGAGTGAGGTAGCTGCACAGGCTGTAGTTACAGTTTTTGTGTGCTCCTGATGATGGGTGTGGTTGACACCTGAAACATGTAGAGTGAACTTGCAGAATAATACATAGATGCTTGTGTTGCATCTCGTTGGACAATTTTTAATATACAATAAGAAATGCTGTATTCCACAAAGCTATATCTTAAGGGATGTGATAATATTTAGTCTGATCTACAATGAGTACGTGAACAGCAGGTTTCTCTGAAATATCAGTACCTATCAACCCAACCTAACCTCTCAGACCACAGAAACCTTAATATTTAAGGGTGTAAAAATGTGAAACGCGAGGCTGATACAGAAACGACACAAAATTGATTATTTCCTGAATACGTGCTAAATAGGGCAGTGCAAGAAGATGTTGGTCAGAACAGAGATACTGAGCCCATGGTTCTAGAAGACAAATTTTTATTCGGGCTAAATGATTGCAATTACGACAATCTTTCATTTCGCCACGAAAAAAAGGTGTGTTTGCTACAAATCGCAATTCCGATAAAGTATTTCTGTATGTACTGAGACACGCCATCAGCCCACACTGTCGAAGTGAGTAACCGAACTAGTACATATTTCAGTCAAACGTGGGAGAAGCTCTGAATGAATACAGTTTAGGTATTCCTGCTGTAACTTACGGAACCCAATGACGTATTTCATTCATACTGGAAGATGGAACAAACATAAACAATTCCATTCTTGCCTTTAATTCCAAGTTCCTAAAATTAAAGCCGACTAAGTGGCAAGTTATCTTAATTCCTCAGTGACACTGGGTTTTAAAACCCATGTTATTGTCCAGGACGGAGAGGTTTTTAAATTTAGAGTACCCTTAAATATTCTCACGATCGTACGGTACGCGGAGGTCGGGGGTACATGGAAAACTTAGGGTTCGTGCAGTGGACAGAAAGGCTTACCGGAAGCAGCAGAGTAATCAAGACCCAACATTATGACTGGTACATAAGCAAGTTGCTGTACTTTGGAAATAAGTATATTGCACTCACATCTGGGGCAAAAACTGCCGAAACGCCATATTTGGGGCAGAGGTTTGTTTCGTGCTGAGAAGTATACATACATACTTATATACATACATTATACATACATACATACACACACACACTAAACTAAAAACTCCGTGGCCTTAGTCCGCACGCGAATTATACCGACAGAGCAGCCGCCGCTGGTCGGCGAATTTAGTGCCAACACACACACACACACACACACACACACACACACACACACACACACATACATACATATTCACACATATATATACACACACATACATACATACACACACACACATATATATATATACATACATACATATATACACACATATATATATATATATTTATACACACATACATACATACATACACACATACATATATATATATATACATACATACATACATACATATACACACATAGATATACACACATGCATACATACAAACATACATACATACATACATACATACATACATACGTACACACATACATTCATACATACATACATACATACATTCATATATACATACATACATACATTCATATATACATACATACATACATACATACATACATACATTCATATATACATACATACATACATTCATATATACATACATACATACATACATTCATATAGACATACATACATACATACATACATACATACATACATACATACATACATACATACATACATACATACATTCCATGGATCCTGAAATTTGTCGCAAAGACAGTAGGATTTGCAAAATGTTATGAACACATAAATACTCCTATACAACATTTTTAGTGTAAAATACTATAAATATTTTATAAAACAATACTATAAATCTTCACGCATAAAAAATTCACCCATAGAGTAAAAGCAGTGCGTGTTTGAGTATTGTCTGAAGGCTACATTGAATTTTGCTTGTCGTTCATGGAGACTGACACGCTAGGTGGTAAACTGCTGAAAATGTTGATGCCGGCATAAACTCTGTTTTTTTTTTTTGGAATTAAGATAGATTGGCATTTGGCTTATGAAGATGGCGCTTATTTCCTGTATTAATGTTGTGTACAGATACATATATTTTTTAAATTTCCTGATTATTGATAATAAAATTTATTAATGAAAGTATGTATCGGCATGGAATAAATAGGATCTCTAATTGTTTAATTAGACTTCTATATGTTGTGGGTTGTGCATCAGCCGTCATTCTGGTGATTTTCTTTTGTAAAGTGAAAATATTCCCACTGTTTGAAGTGTTATCTGCTAGAACTGTTCGATATTTTATAAAAGAATAAAAGCAAATCAAAAAATACTTGAGTAGTTTTGACATGTGGTGCTGTAGGGGGTTGGGAGAGATCAGCTGGGCTGATAATGTGAGAAATGACGTAATGTACAGATTCAAGGAGGAAAGGAAGATACTAAATACAACAACAAACGAAGGCTAATTTGATTGGCCATATCTTTCCTTATGAATACGTTATTAAAAGAAAGAGAGGACAGGAAGAGGAGAGTCAGAAGACGTAAACAGCTAAGACAACGGGAAGATACTGGGAATTGAAAGAGGAAGCGGTGGAGGGCCCTCTCAGGAGAATTCGCCTTGGAAGAGACTGGAAGAGGTTGCAGGCCTGTCGCTAGACAAACTACGTCACAATGACGTGCTCTATGAAGGGCCAAGTCGTATGCTTTGGTACGTGTGAACACTTCGAAAGGACGTCGCAGGTTCCAATACGGTAGACTCACACTGAAGACACAGGAAGCAAATTTAGCCGTCAAACACTTCGACCGGGGAAAAGACCCTCTACTCAATGTAGTCAACAGGCCAGTGAGATTACTGGTGTCTTTCAGCAAAACGAGAAGATGTAAACGTCCGTATACTGAAAGTATTACTGTGCTCAGTGAGACGCAGCGTCTTATAGCCTGTAGACTGTCGTTTCAGAATCCTCCCCAGTCTGTTCCGCCTAACTATAAGGTAGACCAGAACACTTATACAGCAGCATATGATAAAAGGCCCTAGTCTTGAAACCAATCACACTGACATTCTTCGGTATATACTTTGTGGCTTTTTTTTAATCATAGGGAATGCCTAGAAAATTTGGAACACGCCAATTGCAAGCGGAATTCAAACATTAAAGACACAGTGAAATTAGAGACCAGGAAGTTTTTTAATACAAACATTGTAAAGCATGCGCTATGACTAATTCTCCAGCACAATCGCAACTCGCCTGTTGTTTTTAATGTAATTTTACAGATGCGGACAATAAAATGATCTTAACACAAAATGTACAGTATTTCTACTGATGACAATGCACAAAGCAAAGTAAGCCTATTTCGGAACTATATTGATTCAAGTTATAAAGCTACTGATCGTTCGGTTGTGTGAACATTCGGTGAGTCTACTGCAGTAAAAGGCAGCAAAAGAAGGCTGATAGAATCGCAAAATTTGGAGTTTCACGAATTCGTACCTGTCATAAAAACGTTTCTAGCACGAAGAAATAAAAACAAAATACATAAGAAGAATGAATAAGAGAAATTCGTAAATGGAATCCTGGTTGAAAATCCTGAACGAAAGAGGCCATTTCAAGAACCGTGGAGTAAATTCGAGAATATTATTAAAATGGATTTAAAGAAATAATGTTGGGCAGTGAGGGATCGGAATCAGATCTTTCATAGGTGGACTGTTGTGAATACGACAATGAACCATTAGCTTCCACAGAAGTCGGGGATGTTTTCGCACTAGGAACGATGAGATAGGAAGATGTCATCTCCGTGGAATCAGCTGGTTCGCTGGATATGCCCAGTGCAACATGAATGTCTGTTGGTTCGATAGTCACACATCCTCTCAATCTGTATGATGCATTCGATTTTGCCCACCAGGTGGCCACTATGCAAATAACATTTATATTACCCTTACTTAAGTACATAAAACAAGGATTCAGGTTCCAACAGCAGTTGTTGATGAAATGATAATCGTTTTGGGGGTTTCTGCATCGTGCAGTAGTTAAATAACCCGACTTTTCGGAAAAACATACCACCCACATCTTCAGAGTGACAGAATCCTTTCAAAGAGGTGCTGTATTCATGTGGAGGAACAAGTGCGTCTCTTATGTACAACGGCTGTAGGGTGTTTAGTCAGTCACATTTGAGGAACGCGTAAAGAGGAGTTAAGATTTTTCCAAACCAATGAGTGCTAGGGTATTAAAGAACACCCCTTTTTTCCGAGCTTCACCACTATAGCTTGCGGAAATAATTACACATCACGTCTTAACAGACGCAGATTAGACCACCATTACCGTCAAGGTTAGTTCCACAAATGGCACTGTGTAACATCCAGTAGTCCGGCACTAGCCTATCCCTCTTCCTGCTTGCCGTTGCTGTGACTAGCCTAACACCATCAGATCTTCCCATACAACAAACGCTTTTCTTCATCCGTGTCATTTAAGCATCATCCACTTAAAGAAATTTAGTCACCCTGATAATGTAAGCACTAATTTCTTCGAAACATCGTAACATTTAACACTTCACGGTGCGTAAACAAAAAACACCAAAATGTAATTGCTTTTACAAGTTAATGCTGTATAATATCAACATAGGAGATCATTAACGTGTTACAAAATGGCCGCAACTGTTCCAAAATGGCTCCCCAGGTATACACTAAAACATATGAACGGCACGATTCGACCGTGTAAACATATCGCGTGACTTCTGACACAAAATGGCCACAAGCTAAGGAGACGATGCTAAGACCACGTATAGTTTCGCGGAATAAGACAACATCCGCGACAGAACACAGGACATGGCACGTGACCAGAATGCTGCCACTGAAAGTTGCATGGCAGGCATCATCTAAATCAGGCTCAAGCAGGTGCACACCCTCTTGAGAGAGCAAGAGGAAGAATGGAAGGAAATACTCTTTGTGACAGTGTGCGCCCTGTTGGAGTGGTGATTGATAACAAGCAGTAACAGACTTACCATATGGTAACGAGCATTTTCGGTGATGTAACGTGTGCCTACCAATCCAATGGCAAAATGATAAACATCCATAAGCTGACAACACGCAAAGTGCTACCACGAACAATTTCAGTCACTGCATTAACACGTGCAAATTTTTTTTATAACACGTCACTAGTGTGCGTGACTTCGGCCTTCCACCTCGGTGTAAAATCGATCTTCGCTCTTCTGGTATTTCACCCAGAGTGGATTAGTATTTTTACCGACGTTTCGGGACAACCTGACTGGTTTAGCATCAAAGATGAGAGATATGGATTGTTCTGAAACGTCGGTAAGAATGCTACCAATCTAGGCAGCTAGGACAGCGAAGATCATACTATTATTGAGTTCCCCAATTTGACCAAATAGGACAAACAAAAGTGCACTGTTTACACATCCTCTTGTATAAATATACAATGATGTATCAGTCAAACACAACAAAACTTTAGTATGTTTAGTATTGGATTAAAAAAAATTAAACACTTCCTCTTATTGTCACAGAAATGTGTTACAGTCTTTTAGAGTTTCTTGTGGTATTAAATGGCATCTCTGAAGAAGGACGAGAGGGTAGCAATACGTAGGAGTGGTCTGTTAAATTAATTAAAATATCTGTTTAATGTGTACAATTTGTAACGCGTCTTTCACGATGGTAGAGCATGTCCTTGACCACCCATCTCCATCTAATGTCGAGGTTAAAGAAAGAGTAGGCCTATACCTCTACTCCCACCTCCGGACCTTCGTGGCCTGTTCTAGGATGAACTTCTCTTTACTTTTTTTTGTGCAAAGTGTACCTCGATAGATTCATTACTGGATATGGAGTTTAAATTTGTCGAAACTTATTCTTGGTTTGACGACACACATGCACACGTATCGAATAATGCAGCGAGTGGCGAATAACGAGTTTGACAGGATGTGAAATGAAGTGGTTGAGGCCTGCTTCAAGTGCTAACCTGTCACAAACAAGGCTCCAGGTTAACGTCTAGGCCCGGACCTTAATTAAAGCCACTCCAATGTGCAGGTGCAATTTAAAAGCCAAGCAAACAGCTAAATAAATTATACATTCACATGACACCGTGTAGTCTGGTAGGTGTGCAATGAATTTCCCTGGGCTGTACACTCCACCGACATGTAACAGCTTACCCACACTACGCCGTGCCGTAGGACAGTGCAGTACCTTACCAAAGTCAAAAGTCTAGCTGTAGACAATCTGAGACAGATGTCTGTCCTTGTCATTAAGGCACTGCGCATCGCGAGGCTGCGCGTGAACAAGGCGGACTGCAGATACGGATGGTAGCTGCGAATGTATTAAGGAGTGCCGACAATGGGTGATGCTCCGGCTTTGGGGTTGGAAGAAAGGGCAAAACCAGTGTTTTAACAATTGCTACAAGGAACCTCGGAATTGGGCGGATTTTTGGATTGCGTATGCTTTTGTAGTAAAGGACAGGATAGAGTGTTCAGGAAGACATTTGAGTCAAAGTGACAGAAGAAAACTCCACGGTGGGGCATTTCGTGAAACTTACAACACGTTGAATTTTTTATGACTAAATCACGGAAAATTAGATAGGTGAGTCATGTGGCAGGTAGGGGTAAGGAAAGAAATGCATACGAAGTTTCGGTCAGGAAACCTAAGAAGAGAACTTGAAAAACTAAGAGTAGATGGGAAGATAATACTAAAACGAATCATAAAGAGTATATATATATATATATATAATTACGTGAGCTCAATTCGTTGAGTTTAGGACAGGGAAGAGAAGTGGGTTCTTGTAAATGAGTAAAGGAACCTGTACGTTCCACCAGAATCGGAGAGCTCCTTGACCAGTCCAAAATACATTATTAGCTTCTCAAACAGGACTCTGTTTTATGGACTTGGTTAATTAGTCCCAAAATAAATATCTTTTAGAAAATAAAATTTACAAATACCTATCCGACTGCATCACCAATTACAAAATACACACCACGAATCTGTTGCCATGCATAACACCACATAACTGTTGTCTTACAACAAATCATTACGAAACATGCACAATTAAGCATTCTTGATTTAGGAATTAAGCGCACAGTCAATTTTAGGACACAACGTATTCGACTGAAGGGGAGTGTACAAGTCGAAAAAGACAACTGACAGCATTTGGTGTTTAACTGTAATTAAGGCAGGGAATACTCAATTTGAATTATTAAATGATTCTAATGGAACTGGCCGCAGGTGGAGTGAACAAAGCACAAACCCACTTTACCCTATATGCTGTCCCCCATATACTGATGTTATTGATTTTATTCCGAATTTGACAACTGCAACGTGTAAGAACGAAGCAGAAAACACGTTAGCTTCATTGATCCTATGATTTCTTAAAGTCACTGAATTACACCCCCCCCCCCGAAAAAAATTACAAAGTAATCAACTGCGAAAGAAAAAAGTAAAGTTAAAGTGCACCCTTGTACGAGCACTGAGGCTTTGTATAAGCCGTACGGCCCATACGGGGCGCATAGGGGGAGTAGAGGTATAGATCTACTCTTTCTTGACCACGGAAGGGGTGAGGGTAAGTGTCACGACCCGGCCACTCTTTACCCCCGGGAAAGGCCCGGTACCCATTTTACAGGAGGTTGGGTGGGCCCCAGGGCCGATCTGGAGAGGTGCGGAAAATCTCGTCTCCACTGGGATTCGATCCCGGACCGTACAGCCCGTAGCCAGTCGCTACCGACTAAGCTATCCGGCCCACAACTGCGAAAGGACAAATTGCAGAATTCTTGCAGTTTTTAAGGGTTATGGAAAAGTCTGAATTTTCATTTTTACTGGGTTTGATAGGTATCAGAATTTTTAAACAACCTGTTGGATGCAGGTAGAAGCTGAGGGTTTTTCCTAAACTCCCTTTCTCTCTCTCTCTCTCTCTCACACACACACTCACACACTCACACACACACATACACACATATGCACACATACACACCCACACACACAAACACACATACTCACCCACACACACACACATACACACACACTCACGCACACACAAACACACATACACATCCACACACCCACACACACACACATACACACACACTCACACACACACACACAAACACACAAACACACCTATCAATTGAAGTTAACACTATAATAAATGTGGGTCTGTGCACGCCATGAAAGTGTATGTGGCACTAGAGGCCTAAGGTCAATAATTCTCAGCTTCGATGTTATATGAAAGTGAGTGGTGAGCTTCACGTTCCGGCCACTTTACTCCCCGAGTCCGCGATACCGTTCATTAGGAGGGTGGCCGGGCTAACAGCCGTTCTGGATACTCGAAGATTCAAAAGTCTTGTCTCCTTCTGTTACCGAACCAAGATTCCTAGGATATTCCGCCCGTAGCACACGATTATTTCATTCTGTAAAAACGTTAAGCTAAGATGTGAGCAGTATTTGAGAGAGTTACATTCCTGATGGACCATCAACTGTCACAACGCACTGTTAGTTCCCGCCGGAAGTCTGCTCACGCATCTTGTGCAAGTACTTGAAAGAACTCAAATGTCGCTTCCATAGACGAAAGAGTAATTGTGTTTAACTTTATTCAAAGGTTTGAGGCAGTCTTATTCAAACTTTGTGAAGTTGCCAAGATCTTACAAAGGTTCACTAATTCTGCGACAACTCGTCTCCAGAATTATCTCAACTCGCGGACCCCTACGGCATTCCTCTAAGTAATATTAAAATGTAGAATAAATAGAGAAACATAAAAGTAAGGTTCACCCTAAACACGACATGAACGACCAGAGGAGGAGCAGAGTTATGAATGATGAATGAATGATATATTTAACTGCAATTGGGTGTAAACCCGGTGGCAGTGTTACACGTTTACAGACCGAAATTACATATAACAACAACAATCAACACCAACAATACATAGAGCAAA
>Ga0131853_10008518_pt1:2500-18701 | contig 18701 bp, 11 predicted proteins | sample TergutLab28metaG_FD_92764 | JGI IMG/M metagenome (GOLD analysis project Ga0131853, IMG submission 92764) | Labiotermes labralis P1 segment gut microbial communities from Petit-Saut dam, French Guiana - Lab288 P1 (version 2) (version 2) | ecosystem: Host-associated > Arthropoda...
ATCAGAGCGATAACAGAAGGTTTAGATCCAAAATTTTGCTTGTCGGCTGCCCTCCTAGAGTTTCCGTGATTTGCCCCGGTTGCAAGGCGAATGCCAAACACCGCCCCCCCCCCTTCCCCCTTTTCAAAGGACTTGATCCAACGTGACTTCCTGAAGAACGTCTTCAAGCTCCGGGCAGCATCTAGACCTGGCGACATGGACCCAGCCAGAGACGGTTTACGCTAAATATAAAGGCACTTCTCTGCCCACCACCCTTCGTTTCCGAAAGAGCGCTGCGGGTGGTGAAAGGCGCCTCTTCGAAGAACAAATGTGATTATGAAAACAAGCTCGGAGCTTCGGTGCAATGACACTGACCGGGCAAGCCGAAGTACTGGGAGACAAACCTGTGGCAGTGTCACTGTGTCCATTATAAACCTCACGTGGACTGCCTGGGATCGAACACATGCCTCCAAGGAGACAGACCGGCGACTAACTTCCTGAGCCACGGCGCAGCCTGTTGCATAGTAACAACCGGCTGTCTGTGCCCCGCGCCCTACCGGCCACAACAGGGAGCACCCAAAGTTTTTATGAAATTTAGTGCAGCTTTGTGACCAGGCGCAGCAGTGTGGCAGTTAGCAGCATGTGTCAGTAGGTTACTGCAGTGCAGTTTGTGCTGCAGTGCGAACACATATCAATGCTGAAGTTCAATTAGACATGTTAATTTCACAATTCGAGTGTCACTGTCCCTCACAATGCACGGAACGTATGTCTGTACTGTGGCAGTGCCAGGGGCAACAACTGCACGTTTTTGTTGTTACGTCATTCCACTGCATTCGATCGTATCGTGTCCACAGTTCGTTATAACTACGGTTTGTTTTGCACAGACACACACACACACACACACACACATACAGGGAAGATCTTGTGCGTGCGTGCCTCCGCGCTTTTCAACTTTCGCAGTACTCAAAGGATTTCGATTAAATTTAGTACGAGGAGCCCACAAAGACAGAATGCTATTAAAATGGGTCTGCAACAAAAAAGACCGAGGTGGAGGGGGGGGTCTGTACTGGATTAGTTTTTTCTCAGAATAGGTACAACTGGCGGGCCATTGCGCCTGCGGAAACGCATTTTCGGATGGCTAGCCGACGAAACGGAATCTACGCCCTTCAGTCAGTCAGTCTGTTACACTGCAGGTGTCTGCAAAGAACTGAGTCGTCCGTGGAGAAATGATGAAACTGAATGTGGAACACACAGTTTCTGCAGTGTGAAATGGATTCCATTGCGCTCCAGTGAAAATGAAACTTCAGTTTCGACGCGGAAAAGTAGAGAAACCTCCATGTCTAGGTAAAGACGATGGTGCACCGTGCCATAGCATCGGGGTTGCATGACAGTCCGGTTCGTGTGGTAGAAAACTGGAACTGGGACAGGTTTATAGTGAAGTGGCACAGGGTTATGTTTAGGGTGAAGTGGCACTGGAACAGGTTTATGGTGAAGTGGCACAAGGATAGGTTTATGGTGAAGTGTCAAAGGGATAGGTTTATGGTGAAGTGGCACAGGGACAGGTTTATGGTGAAGTGTCACAGGGATAGGTTTATGGTGAAGTTTCACAGGGATAGGTTTATCTCCCAGTACTTCGATTTCCCCCCGTCTATATCATTCCACCCATGTCCCAGACTCATTTATCTACACCGACGCTATCTTAGCATCTGAGAGCGTCGTTAAACAGCACGGTTACAAAAGACGCTGCCACTACCCACGCCGCCACACAACGGATTAACTCCATTTTAGCTGTAGAAGTCGGTTTAGTGACAGTCGGTGGACTGCATAGTGCACTTTGCAAATTGCGAATGTAATGAACCAATAATTCAAAGAAAGCTAGGAAATGTACGCATATTGTAACATTTGTGGGCAGTTGGTGGACAACTGCAAGATTTGTGGACAACATGAACGTCTAATTGTTCTCTGCGACTGCTGCTCCCAACACACGTCGCTTCACTAATGTCTATACAGCTGCACCTCACGTGGGGCCTCACGTTCAGTGTCAACTGGAACGTACAGGCAGCTATCTGGCGTCGAATTTCTTGAAAAGTCGATTGTGGGTTAAGGAATGCTCACACGTGGTCCGACAGGTAGTAGGCACGTGTGTGTAACTTTTGGTTAAAAACGCAGTAAACACGAATTTGACATTCAGAGGACATAACTAGTATGACAAAACCTATTGCTATGAATACAGTATTAAGACTCCTGATGGTGGACAGTAAGTCCGTCCGAAACATGTAGAGTTCTCTACCAAATAAAGCTGAGAAATGGTGCATCTCGTTGGCTTTTATTGTGAGATTATAAAAACGCAGTAAACACGGTTTGATCTGAGATGTGAAATGACATTGTGCGATGTACAACGTGTGCAGAATCGCCTATCCGATCTTTCCCAACATACTGCATATTAAATAGTAGCCAGGATAGCTCAGTCAGTGTAGTGACAAGGCCACAGGATGAAAGACCGAGGAATCTCGGTTCGACTCCTGGTAGCAGCATCAGATATTTTTCCTTACTAAAGGACCCACCTAGACTCTTGTTGCAGTGGCAATGGGGGCTCTGTCGTCGGCTTATAGCGGTCGGAGCGTGTAGCTGACCATTCACTGTTATTTAGTGCCGAAGTAAATATGAATACCGCTATATATGTATTCCTGACGTGCGCAGGGTCAAGTTGGCCCTTATTGTATTGTTCCCAATGGACTACCAAAGGTCCCTATCCCGAGCCAGATTAATCCACAGCACACTACCAACCTGTTCCTTCAAGTTCCATTTTAATATTATACTCCTCTTTATGTCTATCCCCTCATCATTTCCACTGACACGCAACCATTTCTGATGGCTGTCGTGTTAGTGACTGCCTGAGACAGCAAGAGGGAACACAACACAGCCGTTATAACGACCTGCGTACAGCGCGGTAGTGCAGCTGTGTTCTGGTGTATAGTTGCGGCTGTTGGCAGCCCTTGTCACAAGCTGGAGTGGGAGAAGCACCTGCCCGCAGACTCTGCAACGTACCCCCTCTCTCAGGCCAGTGGGGGTGGAGTACAGAGTACCAGTTCGGTACGCACATCCTTCGACGGAAGATCGGCCCGCCTCCCGCATGCAAACAGGCCAAATAGGAACGCAATGACGCGTTCTAGGAATTAGCTGCATCTGACGGCTACCGTCTGCGGTAACAAGAAGCTTGTGCAGTCGTGTTGGTCGGGGTAGAGCTAGCAGTTCCTCAACTAGGCAAGCAATTCCCGTCACTTTATAGAGCCCCTAGGTTCATTACCGTGTTCACAACAGCCGGCTACTTGGCCGTGTCGTGAGCCATAATGACCGAATTCACGTCCTCCTATCGCAATTCTTTAATATCAATATTAATATTATTCTCCACACCACGCTATATCTTCCAAGTGGCCTTTTTCTTTGTCCTTGACGCTTCCCCACCAAAACCCTGGACGCATTTCTGCTCTCCCCGTTCGTGCCACGTGCCCCTTCATTCTGTTTCTGCTTTCTTTGATAGCCAGTGTTACTAGCTCATCTTGCTCCGTGATATGGCACACAGTTTTAGAGTACCAGCGCTCCCCACTGCAACGCCCACTATAGGTCGAAGCATCCCTATAAAGACTGAAAAAAAAAAAAAAAAGGAAATTACTTCCCTGTCCAACGCTGCCCGAATTCCGAAAGACCATTGCTTGTTGAAAGGTTGCCAGGCCCCGTCCGTTTGCCGTAAGAGCAACGTGAAGAAAGTCAAATTTTACCTGAGTTATATTTAAACATTCAGTCCGTACCGCGCAGTAAACACTATATCTGTTATACAAACCAGTCGGTTAATGTTGTATAGAGAAACAGTCGCTGTTTGTTCTCAGATCCACACAAAACACATAAATACAGCTGTGTGGGCAGAACGTAGAGTTGTTGAATGTTCAATTGGTGGTATACATAGTAACCACTGGGCTTTGAAGAGTAGTCCATACTCTCCGACTCCACGCATTCCTCAACCATATTGCGATCGAAGAAATCGTATTTTGACCCTTACACGTGTTTAGGTCTCCTGGAAAACTGATTTGCTGTGGAATTTAAAGTTGGACATACCGTGGTGTTTTCGTATAACCGAGACAGAGTGTGTTTACTGGTCGGTACGGATTGAATGTTTATATGTACGTAATTCACGCTAATCTTAGTCTCCGTCTTAGCCAGCCTGTCAGTCGCCGGCTTATCACCTCGGAGGTCGGGGTTTGGTGCCACGTAAGTCCATGTGTGATTTGTGGCGGACAAAGTGGCACTGGGACAGGTTTTTCTCCCAGTACTTCAGTCTCCCATGTCAGTATCATTCCACCAATGCTCCACACTCATTTTCATCTACATGTTGCCCTTACCAGAAGTAGCCCCTACACTTTGGCGAAGTCTGGGAACCTTCCAAAAAGCAGTGCTCTTTAGGAAATCGGGGAGGGTTTGATAGACAGTTACTGCCACTGAGTGTTTACAGGCTGAATAACGCAGTTTGTGGTGTGGTGGGTCCGGCATCTCCGTTGCTTCGTGTTCGGCAGTCCTCATGTTCCAATCTACGGCTGTTCTGGATGCCATAGTTCGTGCTTCTCGTCATTTCCTACAGGAAAATGCCGAAACAGTCAATTTTATAGGAGGCCGCTATCGCTTCCTTTTGCACCCCTTCCTCACAAATCGTCCAACCAAGAAGCTAGACTCAAGAGGTAACACGACGTCTATCAGGTTGGCCGCAGATTCGAGTCCTCAGAGCCCCAGGCCGATGTTGGCTCAAGACTGCCCTTAGATCAAACAAGACCGCTTCCATATCACGGTTTATGCCTGCCTCATCACTGCACATGCAGTCTGAATGCAGACAGCGTCGTTAAATAAGTTGCAATTAGGCAACGCAATACGTGTAAATGAATGCCTTCCAGCAAAACTCCGTCGCTGGTTCGTTTCAGTGTGCACGCACTGCCTAATCTCTGCGAGTGGAGCCTAATTCAAGGCTGATCAAACTGCGGCCGGCCACATTGTCTAATCTGACCGCAAATACGTCTGATGGTACCTACTGAAGTGATCACATAAAGTCTGTCCAAACTTCGTGCAATTCCGTCCGCAGTCGGTATTGACACAACACGGCCATATCTAAATCTCAGTGTTATGGCATGTCTTCATACCAAGTGTTACTATAATCAGCACTTTTGTGTTAGTGAAGTTAGCGTAACTTTAAGCCAAATTCTGCACAAGTTTGGCGACAGCTGCATAGCAACCTGTTTGACCGTTACAAATAAAACACTGCAGCCAACTGAACAACGAATAACCTTTCGACTTTAAGGCTTCGCGGAATTTAATTGTTTGCAGTCTGAGTGACGGCCAAATTAATAACCTTTGACTATACAGATCATCATCTTGGCTGCCGGTTCTTAAGAACGAAGTGCGATTCTCCGAAATGTCGGTAATACGGTTTCACATCGCAGAGAAAACACACCGTCTGCATTACGAAGGGCAACCGACTGGTGCTGTATAGCGCCACTGACGTTGTGGGCACAATTCGAACTGCGGATTAAGGCTGGTGGTAAACATAGTGACCATCGAGGTTGATGCGTTCAGTGGACTGACGTAACCCGTCTGTTAGGCGGAAACCCGCTGCAAAGCGACGCCACAGCAGGGCTGTCTGCTGTCTGTTCCAGTCCTAACTCCACCACTGTTCACATTTCTGAAGATTCTATGGCTGTCCGTATCCTTCTTATTGACTGTCCTCTGGTAGGCCTTCCAGGGACCGAGTGCACAGCCATAAGAAACTGGACGAGACACAGATTGGTAGCAACAATTGTTTGTTTCACGACACTGGCTGTAGCTGAGACTATATTCTGTCCATCGATGAGGTAACTACTGAGTAGTGAATCGGTAGGAATGTGGAAGGAGGCACCCTGAGGGACACCAGGTAAGGTCCCTGGTTATCTAGTCTCTGGACCGGCCAACCGTCTGTGCATTCAGCGAGCTCTGCACCCCAACATTAAATGTTAGCACATAAATCTTGTGCACTGCCACACCGGCTAGCGGCCCAACCAGCCAGGAACCCTTTACCAGACCCAGAGTACCTCCAGTTCCCCATTCGTCTTTTCCTGTTCGTCAAATGCCAGGTGCCCGCCTGCCGCCGCCACCCTGCGACGTGCTTCCTCTTATCTGACATCAACTTCTAGCCCTTCTCACTTTCGTCTCGTCTAAACAGCTTCAGTTGCCCACAGCCCAGGGCACTGCCATCTGATACCTGTTCTATAGTCAGGCGCTATCCTATTGAAAGAAAAGCGTTTAAATTTGTTTGCTTGTGGCTTGTTTCACGACATTGTCAGTATAGCGTGGCAAAGAGGAAGAGGCGCCTCGGGAGGGAGAGGTGAGCGGAGAAACTGAATTTTTTAATTTTAAATATTTTGTGAAATGTTGGCTAATTTATGCACCGATTGACTATACGCAGATCCGACGGCTGGAATAAGCAACAGTCGTGTCTTATTGTTAATATTTTCCCTTGTTATTTAGCATTTACTTTTTATCAAAATGAGAAGGCGGAGGTAAACTTTCATGTTCTTGGGTCCGCCGAAAAATGAATTCTGGGACTGAGGAAGATGACGCAGAATTTCGGTCCCAACACGACCCCAGACCGGCGCCTTACGAGAGACTCATGACGCTGTGCAGTGTGGGGCACGTACCGGCAATTCAGCAGCACATACAGGGTTCCAGTACTGCCGTCAAGATGGCCGGAGTGCGCCCCCGCTAAGTGACCACAGCACGGCCCACAATTTGTCGGACTGTAGGCAGTGCAGCTTCATTGTGCGCTGTGTCCTCTCGTACAGTTACAGGCACATTCCGTCAGACTGCACGATCGACCAGGTGGCTCGGCGCATCTGCTGCCTTCCACAGTGGAATTCAGAGCTTGCTGTACAGCCTTCAGTTGCTGTGACAGCACAGCGGACCAGCAGGTACTGCAGTCTGCACGCTATGAACACTTTGTATGAATTTAGGTAAAAATTAACTTTGTCAGAGGGCAAATTTGCGGTCAACGGCTGTCCAGCGCTGCCCCACTAGAACTGCTAGTTAGAACAGAAGAAGGCTCTAGGGCAGACAGCAACATTACATTTGATAGAGGAAGCAGACAACTTTCCTGGTCTAAAGGTTCCTATGTATTGCCCGTTCGTCCTGGTACAAGCGGGCTAAGGGCCAAGACAGTGTGTTGAAAAGTGGACAGTTCGTGTATGCTGTGGTGAGTGAATGTGAGCTGGTTTTGATATTGCCATTAATATGACTGGGAAAATGTAGATCTAGTGCCCCCACTGTCCAACAGAGCACTGATGTGTTGGAACACGACAAATCGTCTGTCCAGTGTCCAACAGAGCACTGCTATTTGTGAGGGCTCCCAGGCTTTGTCCGTTTGTCCTTCTGATAAGACTAGAGAAGTGAAGATGAGGACGGAGCAATGTGGACTGTGGAATGATACTGACAGGTGAACAGCAGTACTGAGAGACAAAGCGTTCCAAAATACAGTTTTTACCGCACAAAGAAAAATATTCGAAGTCTTAATGACAAAGACCCAGGGACGGTTGAAAACAGTACTGGGTCCAATGCTAAATCAGTCCTGGGTAAAGGTAAAGGTAAAGGTAAAGGTCACCCTAGAACAGACCACGAAGCCAGAGAGGGAGTAGAGATATAGTTCTACTGTTTCTTTAACCTCGACGCTAGTTGGAGGTGGGTGTTAACGCCACGACCCGGCCTCTTCACCCCCAGGAAAAAGACCCGGTACCCATTGTACAGGAGACTGGGTGAGCTCCAGGGCCGTTCTGGACGGGTGGGGAAAATCTCGCCCTCCCCTAGGGAGTCGCTATACCGACTGAAATATCGCAGCCCATAAAACAGTACTAGATCCAATGCTAAAACAAATGTGGGGGTCCTATTTACGCGTAGGTCGTCAGCGGTATTGTGGAAGGGCTAAGTGCGTGAACACAGTACTGTTAGTATTCGTGGGTGTACAGCTGATGGTGCTGTTAAATGTCTGTCTGTCTATCTGCACTTTACAGCACGTTGTAACCAACCCAGCCAGTTCCACGGTATGGCACAGTACATGCGCATTGGACTGGGGCGTTGGGGTGCGTAGCGGCTGGCTTGGTGGCACGTTCTCCAAGAAGTCTTCAGGACGCTGCGTTCCTTCGAAACGTCGGGTCCCGTTAACTTGCGCAACATCCCAGAAGAACAGAATCCGCAACACCGACGATGTGACACACGTCTTAAGTGCGTCGTGGGCTTTCTGGAAGTCTGTGCACTGTGACACTGTACTGCCATTTTGTGTCAAGTCTGATGAAATCAGAATACGATTATGTGCAACACTTCGACCTTCTCAAGAAGATCTGCACCATGGAGTTGTTTGGGTGGTTGGTTGGTTGGTTACTTAGTTAATTTGCGTTTTATTGTGCTTTAATCCCTTGGCAGGTCTGTGCACTGCAGATTGGCTACTGCAAGGTAGTTGACCAAATCCTGACACAATGCTAACTGGCACTGCTGCTTGTGCAGGGTGTTCAGCCGGCGAGCACCGGCCTGACGATGAGCTAAATACAGGCCGAAACATGCAGCACACATGCAATGGACACCAACTGCATTACAGCACACCTGTGTTGTTGTCTTGGACTGAACAAGCGTGATGTGTACAGCGTGTACTTGAACAGTTCGGCGGTCAGGTAGCAGCATATGTTGCAGTCGGCCAGACCGTAGCCGACAGGTCACGTGCCTGACAGCTGACAGCGTACTGTCACTATGTTTTGTGCTGCAGAAATATCTAAGCCAGGTTTGTTGCGTCGTGCCGTCTGAAACTCATGTCACGAGTCTGCTGCACGGACATCCCTCTCACAGTTCCACAGCACCAGAACTCATCATTACGTACATCGGACGGTCCAAATAAAAAAAAATAATCTGCAGAATCACGCAGCACTTTTAGCGGTGTCCCCCTTAATTTCTCGCGTTGTATTTCGGATGGAAAATCAAACATTTCCTCATATGTTTAGTTATTATTGACCAGTGCACAGTAGAAATATAGATTTTATTAATCTTATGCGTATTGGACCGTGCATCATCTTGGTATTTGAATAAAGGTTCACCAACTAGATGACACTTGCTTTATTATCAACTGCTCAACATGTTTCAGACGTTAATACGTCCATCTTCAGGAGCTTGCGACTATTTGTGGCGTTGCGTAGGCTGACTTGAGGCGTGCTGATGTTATGTAGCGGGATTGTCTGTTGGTGATGTGGTATCCGAGTGTAGGCTGAAGTACTACACTAGGATACCACATCACCAAAAGACAATCCCGCTACATAACACCAGCACGCCTCAAGTCAGCCTACACAAAGCAACAAATAGTCGCAAGCTCCTGAAGATGGACGTATTAACGTCTGAAACATGTTGAGCAGTTGATAATAAAGCAAGTGTCATCTAGTTGGTCAACCTTTATTCAAATAGATTTTATGCTTGAAGCGTCTCACAAGAAATGGGTTTGTGTGTGAAATTTTGTCTAAATTTGAGTTCAGGGGAAGGGGGAAAGAGGGCGCTAGCTGTTTGTACAGTACCAGCCCTGTTCTGTAGCCACATACTGTGGGGTGAACAGTGACACTGGATGAACCGTATATCGTGATTTGTAAATAGCAGACCGACTAACAGCAGCAGCTGGTATTTTCTGAACTTGGCCAGTAAACCGTCGCATTTGATGGAACACAAAGTTTCACTAGCGTCTTTCCTAAGCCAGATTAATCCAGCACACGGTCTGTCATTAAGACATCTGTTAGTATTACATTTCCATCTACGCTCAGGCCTTCCAAGCTGCCTCCTTCCCATGGCGCTACATACTACGCCGGTACAAACCGTAACACTGCATTTGGCACTTTAGAGCAGACAAAGGGCTTGCTTCCAGCAGCAGCTGAACACTAAATGTTTTGACAGCACGCACCGGAGATGCTTTTGTGTCACAACCGTGAAGATGAAGGGTGCCAGTTCGCTGGTACTGTGACCGCTGCCGGCCACTTTTTGTTGCCACAAACACAAGTGACGGAAAGGACGAAGTGCTGTAAAACGCACACTGCAGGTCTCCTGGCAGTTAGCTCAGCTCCAGCGCCCAAGGGAAAGACTTTTTTTGTTCTCCAAAGTGTCCAGATCGACTCTAGGGCCCATCCAGCCTCCTGTGCAATGGGCATCTGTTGGAACCCCCTCCCCCCACACACACACACACACACACGCGGTTCAAGCGTCCAGTATACGAAGTTGACCACGCACGTCCACACATCTACTCCCCCCATATGCCACTTTGCTACCGTTTGCGGCCATAACCTGAGGCTCCTTTGAACAAAAAGCCCTCCGAGCTACACAGATGACGGAGAGAGACTTCAATTTAACGATCTGATCTTGCCCTGCCCCTTACCGAGCCTCAACACACGAAGCGATTTCCGTTTGTACTAAACTGTACGTTTGAAAGCCGTCACGTGGCTTTGCAGCAGCGGAGCGACGGACCGCAGTACCGCGGTTCGCTTCTCGGCATGGACAGGACAGCTGTTGCTTCTCTGATACATGGTGGGTACACGAAGCCTGGGGTTTTTCGTTGGAAATAAAACGGCCGGGCTGTTGAAGCTAATCATTCATCTATTCATATCGCTGAGGTTAAGAAAGAGTGGCGCTATGCCTCCACTCCTCCACAGGCCTTCGTCTTGAAGTAGTTGATACAGACAGAGACAACTTTAGTTGTGTTCTCCTCTAGCACCACTACTGCGACTGTTAACAGCATGTCACTTACTCGGACAGCTCTAAATTTGTGAATCAGCATCGTTAAATATATTACGAAATTAATTATTATTGGAAAACATAACAAACATTTCGACACCTCTATGACATCTGAAGTAATTGCTGTGTTCTTCGCAGGTTCGCACTAGCATGCTGCTTCCTTCTTCAGGTGAGAAGTGTAAATGGTGGAATAGGTTCCTCAGAATAGTCGGTACTGATCAACGACACCACAGGCGTCGCAGCACATCCTTCCGGCACCTTTCAGTTCACAACCCCAGGTTACAAACTAAAAACCCTACGCCTTTCTCGCTAGAGTCTGTACGATTTCCTCTGTTTAGAGTCCACAGAACGTAAGTCCAAATTAGCGGGCAGAACCTTACAGCTTCTCAACGCTGTTATATTTGCTGCTTTTGACGTAACCAGCTGCGTCGTAGTAGGGAATGTTTCTTTTAGTGATACAGAGGGCCAGTTCACAGCAGGCACAACAAAACTCACATCAACGTTATTTGTCTCCATGTTTCGGCTTTGGTGAAATGCAATTAAAAACACGTCAGTAAACATTTAATGTTCACATCCTTACCTGAAGTAGTTGATATTCCAGTTGGCTGTTCACTGACGCCAACAGCGCACGAACCGTCACTGTGTGGTGTGTGGCGTGCTGCAGGACTGAATGGTGAATTGGTCGAGATCTGGAAGGAAGAAGCCGTTATATAACAGATGTACTACCCCTAGAGCGACTGAGAAAAGCCACGGATTTCGTGTACCTGTCGAGATACGACACAAATGTATAAGACTATAGTAACCGGCCGAGTGTGGCTAGTGTCAGCAAGGCTGCTATGTTGGTATCACTGTTGGTAAGATAAATACAGACATCGGGACAGCAACTGCAGCTGCAGAATGGTCACTGCAGTGAATAGCTACTTCGTTCAGTTTCTTCACTACACGTTCAATTATATAAACATCGGATGTGTTGAGAAGAAACTACAGGAAGACTGAACTCCCTGAAGATGGCATCATTGAATGTCGAAACGCGTCGGAGTCACACTCAGTATATGATGTAATGTACACAATACAGTGCATAGAGCTCGTTGCAGTAAACAGAGTTGCTTCCTACAGTGCCAGGTTTCATTCACATCCCAGTCAGGCTGTGCTGCATGCAGGAAGTCAAGTCACAATGCAGGCAGGTAGCAGAGCCTTTGGAAAATGTAACTGGACAGGGGGGGATCGCCCTGAAAGGGTTAGACCTGAGCAAACATCCCTACAGCCTGCCGTAACGGTACCCACGTCACTGCAGACATGATGAATTGGCAGGCACAGGCACTTGATGGGACGTTCAAGGTTCGACTCTCGATCCCACAACTGTCAGCCTGACCGAGGTGCGTCTGTCAGTCCAGTGACCGTCCTGCTGCTTGGTGCTTTCAGGAACAAATCTTAAAATATCACCCTAAGTAAATAAGTAAGTAAATACTTTTATGTTCATACCGTGCGTATTGAATAATAAACATTTAAGTAAATAAATAATTTAAATAGCTAATTAACTAACTAACCAACCAACATCGTGGGGCAGAGTCCTTATTAACAAGCTACTACTCCCTCAGCTAGTCTACAAATTCTCCGCATTATAAGGAACCCGAAGATTACTGCGTTCATAACGACTCGCCAATTATATCTATCTTTAGCCACATTAATCCGGTCTACGAACTGCAGCACAATTGGTTTACGGGGTTTTGCTTCCATGTGTCCTTCACAGCCATTCCGTGAATCAGGTCTGCAAGGACTCTGCTATAATATCCCTTTTAATATCATCTTTCCATCTGGTCTAGGTCGTCCGAATGGTTTCCTTCACGTTTCCCATTCAGGACTCTGAATCATTTCTATTCTCTCCCATACGTGCCATAAGTCTTGCACGGTCCGTACCGCGCAGTAAACACTCTCCGTCTCTGGTATACAAACCAGTCAGTTAATGCTGTATAGGGAAATAATCGCTGTTTGTTCTGGGATCCACAAAAAAAAAACACATAAATACATTTTGTGGGCAGAACGTGGAGTTGTGGATGTTAAACTGGCGGTACATATAGTGACCACTGGGCTGTACAGGAGCAGTACAGTCGACAGACGGCGGTCTGCAGTGAAGTGAGAGAGTCCCTTGACGTCAGCGTGTCAAGGACTCAGCGCCATGCAGTCTGCAGCTGATTGGTTGTTTGGAACTTCGGTTGCTCCCATAATTTTTCTCACATTTCCTCAGTCCCTCCACACAATAAGCAGAACCACTACCACTTTCATTTGCCGTACCTCAAAATTCGCAGTAACAATTACTAATCATATGGATCACGTGACCTGCATTGGTGTCACTGTCATTGGGCTGACACAGACAGACAGTACCGGTAAGTGCGACCCAAGGCCACTTTACAGCCTATAACCGAATGGCGTGCATCAGGGCAATAAATAAAAGAAGATTAACAACCGTCAAAACACAACACAACAAGATTAATGTGATAGATGGAATGTGAATATAGCACGCATGGACACTGTTAAAAAAATATATACAACTTTGTTTGGAAAGCATGAAGGGAAAAGATCTCCGAGGAAATGGGCGCAAATTGGGGGCAAAAATTAAAATATTCCATAAGATATAGAAAGTCTGATAGTGTGGTTTCAGCTGACTCATGATATGGTATTGCATCGGTCTTTCATGAAAAATGACAAGGAACTGCTGTGTTTTACAAAAGGGAGATGGAGGGAGTTCCTGCAGTACTTCCTGAAGAAACACTGCGGTGCATGCAGTTCGTTAGCTAGGGACACATATCGGCTGTCGGCCGCACCAAATGGTGCAGAATATCCAGCAATTCCCACGATAACGCAGACCCCCGTACTGACCGCTCCACAAAACCACCCCGCTCGTAACCATGGTCATCAAAGGGATATACCTGGCCATTAACCCTTCTAAAAGATTTTATACCTGCAAATTGGATCACCAAACAAAGTGCACTGCCTTTGGTCAGCATTACCATATAAAAACGCTCATGGGCTGTACCTGTGATGTGAAATGGACAGATTTTTGCACGGTAAATGTGGTCAGTGACCAGGTCACAGGACCCCTCCTAACTTTCTGCTCCACATACGTTACACGGCACACCGAATTAATATGCGCCCCTCCTCTCCCCGCGGTCATCTTGTATTTCCGTATTCATCAGTTCGCGCACAAAAGGCCAAGTCTTAAGATGACCATTACACCTTTTGTGAAGGGCGGAGGAATATTTTGTAGGGCCCAAAAACAGATACCTGACCGTCTTCCTGCTTCATCACATCATTGTTAATGTCGTGAGAAACACGGCGAACCCTTTAGTTAGCTGGACCGCGGATGACCGATGTCCTAACACACGTAAAAAATGATACACTTTTATTCTTGATATAAAGAAAGGACCCAATGCGGCAATGGAGTAAGAAAGTTGCGTTCAGCAGCAGAATTGCGTCACACAATGCTTTGGTGGCCATCTTGAGACAAAGTTGATCATGAGGGAGCGTCTGGCGGTTTTTTGGCTATTATTTGAGTGCACAGAGAATCTAGGTATGCCAACCGTTGTAAAACGTGAGAATAAATGTCCTAAAATCCCATGGGAAGCAGACGTCCAAGAATGTTAGAACTAAGTACAAGAGTGGCCTAAGAAATACCCTGAATTTTTGAAACTCTAAAGTACTTTCGTACTGCACAAAAGTAAGGAAAACTAACTTCAATATTTATGTTTCTAAAATCTTAAGTAAGCGCTGGATATCTGGAGAAATTGGCTGTTGCGAACTGTGACATTTCGGATATCAAATTATCCTGCCCGCTACTTTTCCCAACAGAATATCTCCGAAACGAATTCACGGTTGCAGAGAAAGCACAATATAAATCTCTCCCGAACGGTTGAACACAAAAAGCCGAACGAGAAGCCTTGTAGTGCTTCGTCCTTCGCCCTGATATTAACACGTTGCAGTCACTAATATCACCGAAAGGTAGCTGTACTCGCGACAAAATTATTGACGTTCAGATTGACGCTCTTCCTGTGTTCACCCGTTACGTCCGTACTTCAGAGTACGTGGTGTCGGGAGGGCCTCTACAAAACGCGCTGGATGCTCAGCGCGCCACAGACCGATATGCGGGCGGCTACACACCATGTCCAACGGCGATCCGGGACAGCCGCACATCGGCCGACAGTGTCGGTGGCATAACTGTATGTAATGAAGTGCTGGGTGAGAACAGAAGAGCGCAAAACATGAAAAAAGGCGACAGAGAAACAATTTTAAAGTTGCCACGTACAATTGTAACACAACATCCAACTCTTCCTCAACATAACCTATTTCATGCAGACGATTGCTTCGGTAATCAGAAATAAAAACAAAACACTGTGGCTGACGTCTCCTTTCCGATCCATCATTAAAGCCTGCGCTCTGATAGTTTCAGCCACTGTGCGTGCTGCTGGATATTTGTTCTGACGCCTTTTTATTTCTCGCATTCCATCAGCCGTTTTGTGGCGACGTTAACGGTCATTCAGATTCCTTTTGCCACCCATACAAATTCAGAACTTTGTTTTCAGTATCTGGTACTGCGCGAGACACTGCACTGGCCCTTATGTTCAGTATCTGGTACTACGCGAGACACTGCAGTGGCCCTTATGTTCAGTATCTGGTACTGCGCGAGACACTGTAGAGGCTCTTAGGTTCAGTAATTGGTAATGCGTGAGACATTGCACTGGCCCTTATGTTCAGTATCTGGTACTGCGCGAGACACTGCAGTGGCTCTTAGGTTCAGTATTTGGTACTGCGCCTGACACTGCAGTGGCCCTTATGTTCAGTATCTGGTACCGCGCGAGACACTGTAGATGCTCTTAGGTTCAGTATTTGGTACTGCGCGAGACATTGCACTGGCCCTTATGTTCAGTATCTGGTAGTGCGCGAGACACTGCTGTGGCTCTTAGGTTCAGTATCTGGTACTGCGCGAGACACTGCGGTGGCTCTTAGGTTCAGTATTTGGTACTGCGCGAGACACTGTAGAGGCTCTTAGGTTCAGTATCTGGTACTGCGCGAGACACTGCAGTGTCTCTTATGCTCAGTATCTGGTACTGCGCGAGACACTGCAGTGGCTCTTAGGTTCAGTATCTGGTACTGCGCGAGACACTGCAGTGGCTCTTAGGTTCAGTATCTGGTACTGCGCGAGACACTATAGAGGCTCTTAGGTTCAGTATCTGGTACTGCGCGAGACACTGCACTGGCCCTTATGTTCAGTATTTTGTACTGCGCCAGACACTGCAGTGGCTCTTACGTTCAGTATCTGGTACTGCGCAAGACACTGCAGTGGCTCTTATGTTCAGTATCTGGTACTGCGCGAGACACTGGAGTGGCTCTTTTGTTCAGTATCTGATACTGC
>Ga0131853_10008521_pt1 | contig 18697 bp, 14 predicted proteins | sample TergutLab28metaG_FD_92764 | JGI IMG/M metagenome (GOLD analysis project Ga0131853, IMG submission 92764) | Labiotermes labralis P1 segment gut microbial communities from Petit-Saut dam, French Guiana - Lab288 P1 (version 2) (version 2) | ecosystem: Host-associated > Arthropoda: Insects >...
GTGGCTTTTTGATTCTGTAAAAAATAGCTTGCTTTGACACGCCAATTTCTTCCGCAATCTGTCGTATGGTTTTCATGCACTCAACTCCTGTTAGATTTTTAGTTACTCATACCCGTTGGCGGACAAGTTTTGATAACCTTGGTAGGAACTCACAGCGGGACTGTTCCTGTCCCTACATCTTACACGCTTACGCAAAGCGGAGGTGCTCCAACGCCGACACCAACGCCACAGCCAACGGCAACACCACAACCTACAGCAACGCCGACACCACAACCAACGGCAACGCCGCAACCAACAGCAATTTACGACATGCAAACGGATACAAATTGGAATAATATCACATCTGCAACCGCTCACGCAATTATGCGCGGAACAAACTCATCGGGCAATGCTGTGCGGATTGATGGCCCGCCGCGTGAATTGCAATTTCCGGTTAGAACCGGAACATCGCAAGGACTTAGAATTCGCGCAAACGCGCTGTTGAATGCTTTGTCAAACAACAACAATTCGATACAAATTGAGTATACTGGAAGATTGAATGTCGCGGGTTCTTCGCAAATCCGCATAGAGCAAAGCCCTGCTCCGTCTTGGCAACCCGGCGTGAACATTTGGACTGCACCGACAGGCTCAAATAACGCATTTTCGCATACAATTACATTAACTCATGCGCAATTGCTTCACTCAACAACTGTAGGAACCGGGGATATTACGCTTGGTGCAACTCCCGCAAATGCGCAATTATTCATAACGGGCATAGTAATCAGCGAAGTTTCCGCGCCGACACCTACGCCATCGCCTACGCCGGAACCTACGCAAAGCCCAACACCATCGCCCACGCCAAACCCAACTCCATCACCTACGCCAAACCCAACTCCATCACCTACGCCAAGCCCGACTCCGTCTCCGACACCTTCCCCAACCCCATCACCTACGCCATCTCCCGAAAATCAGTGGAATGCATCCACAATTTACGACACATGGGATATTGTGGTTTACAATGGACTTCTGTATCAAGCACGTTGGTATAATCAAAATGCTCGCCCAGACGGGCATAACGCAAATAATCCATGGTTGTTCATTGGCGCAGAAGTTCTACCTTGGAGAAACAACATTCAGTATATGCCCGGTGCTGTTGTTAGCTATAGCGGTAAAGTGTATGAATCTACGGATTGGATAGCTATGGGAGAATTTCCGGGGCAAAATCCACATTGCAGATGGGTATTCTTGCGCGATACCGATGAACCGACTCCCACGCCTACACCCACACCCACACCCGAATCGGGAAACTTCACTGAAATTACCGTAGAAATGGGCGCATTCGAGCCATCAATATTTGAGGACAATGAAGCTATTCCACACATAACTGTAATTGTTCCTGAAGGCGAATTTGATTATGTTTTTGTTCGCGAAAGCAAATATCCTAGTATCGCTCAAAACCCTGCTGTTATTGGCAGAAGCGTTCATGTTAATCTTCATGGTAACGAGATGAGCGGTACTATTAGTTTTGAAATGTTACACGATTTTAATTTGAATGAAGTTATTATCGTTCGATATAACCAAACAACAAAGTTGATGGCTTTTCTCCCTACTACACTTGATGTAAATGGTTACTTAAACGCAGAATTGGATGGTAGTGGTCACTATTTTGTCCTTGATATTCCTGAATACTTGGCTTTCCTTGACGTGAGTGTACCCTTTGTTGAAACGTCAAACACAGTGAATCAAAACATCCCAATCTTCGCATCATGGGGAAGCTTAGATATATACGAAGATATTTCTTATACTTTCATTGATTCTTTGGAAATACTTGATTCGGAGTTGGAAATATATAGCTCACTTTTTGTTGCTCCCTATGCAACTACAGAGGTTGAATTGGAACGGCCTTTTGCGTTTTCAGCAACGTCTCCTTCAGAACTCGAACTCAATTATGATTTTGATGACAACATAGTCCAATTGTTTAGTGCCGAACAAGCAACTCACACTTTTTACTTCACAGGGGATATTCAAAGTGTTAATTTGCCGCCCGGAAGATATTTGCTCGAAGTGTGGGGCGCTCAAGGCGGAACAGAAGTTAGAGTACCGTTCACTTCTGCTGGAGGCAGAGGCGGATTTTCAAGTGGTGAAGTGAGATTTAATACCTCTCAAACTGTATTTATTGGCGTAGGTGGCGAAGGCGAATGTAATATTCGTCGTGTCGGGCCCGAAACAAGAGGAGGATTCAATGGAGGAGGACACGGTTCATCGGGTCGAGGCACAGGTTCTTCCGGTGGCGGTGCTACACATATAGCTACACGCACAGGGTTACTATCTTCTCTGTATGAATATCGCTACTCGGATGTGTTAATAGTTGCAGGCGGTGGCGGCGGCGGTGATACCTATTATGGTTGGGACCCTGCGCATGGACATACAGCACCGGGTGGAGCAGGCGGTGGGCATGAAGGGGGATGCAATGGCACACCCGGCTCTGCTGGAACACAGACATCAGGAGGAATTGGCACTTCAGTTGGTTCGTTCGGTCAAGGCGGAAACGCAGCGATAAACGGTCTTGCTGGCGGTGGTGGTGGATGGTTTGGTGGTGCAGGCGGCTATCAAGGTTCTAGCATGACAACAGGCAACATAGGTGCTGGCGGTTCTGGGTTCATAGGCAATGTTCAAAGCGGCGAAACTGAAAGTGGCGTTCATGAAGGTCACGGCATGGCACGGATTACATTGCTTGAATGTCTTGATGGACCCGCAGATATTATTCTTCTCGATGGTCTTGGTCGAATAGTTCGTCTTGACAGATACCCATCCCCTAACGACACTGAAACCGACACAGACGGCGATGGTATTCTTGACAGCGAAGAGCTAAAATTCCCACCAGTTGATGTGGATATTGCGCCGATTATCAGTCAACTTCTTGGGTTTAATGTGCCGAGCCAAATCGTCAGAATGTACGATTATAACTCTGACCCAGCAGACCCGAATTGTCCGAATAATGAAATCCCCGATAACACAGGTCTTCTGTACTGGCCTACGGATTCCATGGAAGTTACAATGTGGTTTGGTCGGGTAAGCCCTTTTTCATATATTCGTAGCCCCGGTTTGAATATCCAAAGCAGTGATTATTCTGAAGTGTTTGCTGTAGCCGATGGCATTGTTGCGTTTATAGATGGGGATAGGATTTTCATAGACTTTATGCTCGACGGGGAATTTATGCAAGTCATATACGGAAATGTACTGCTTGATAATCGTTGGAGTGTAGGTGACCGAGTGCAACAAGGCGAGATAATTGGGCAAATGATAGGAATTGACATACCGATAGCGGAAATAGAAAACAGAATGGTGTTGGAGTTTATAATTCGTAGCTCGACAAATGGACTCAAATGCGAGATAGATGGAAGTAACTCGTGGAATATAGACCCTGCGTTTTTCTTTGACTTATCGGAAATGCCTATCGACTTTCTATATTACCCAATGGCATCTTTTTACTCCCTCTATTCTGAAAACACTACACCTTTACCAATACAACCTGCAATGCAAATGTTTTCTCCTTTTTCAGCCACATCTACTCCCTTTGTGCGTCCCACACCAGAGCAACGTCTTGCCCTTAATCTAATTAATGAAGAGGGACATGTGTTTTTATATAACCAAGTTCGCACTACGATAAATCGTCAAAATGCCGGACATGTACATGACATCCATCGAGTAATACATCCGAATCAAGATGGTGATGCCACATTTTCGGTTAACTTTATTGGCAATTGGGTCTTATTTGTCCCGACTGCAGAGTATCCAGAATTTTCTCGTATGAATGAGGAAGAGTTGCTTACCCAGCACTATAGAGGTATAATTGCGTATGATGGTTTAATGGACGAAAACCCTGTAATAACCATAGGAGGTAATTACCTTGTTGCTAACTTTATCTCAGGTGGAAGACTTAACAGGCATATACAAATAGCACCTAAACCAAGCGGAATACCTTATCAAGGCGAGTTTTTGACCCTAAGATGGAATGAAAATACTGGTCGATTTCATCACAGTAGCCCTGTTGAAACCACATTTGGTTATGCAGAGGAAAACCATTTCGAATATGTGGAAACAAAAACTCATCAACACACAGGCGTTGTGGGTATAATCCTAAACAACAGAACCGATGAAATAAGGATTTATGAGCGAAGAAGGGGTTTTTTTGAACAAAACATAGTATTTGATGATGGTGAAGATGAAAAGGGTGAAAGAAAAATAAGAAACGTAAGAGTAATAACTTACACAACAAATCCTGATACAGAGCGGGTTGAACTGGATTTTAGGCACATTGAAACCGGTGCGCGACATCCTCGCCGAGTATTACCCGTTATTGCAGAGCAAACAGAATCCACCCTAGTAGCTATGATTAACGCTGGCTTTTTCTGCAATGAAGAAGAACGTGACCCTATAACAAATGAAGTTCTTCGTAGATGCGCTGTTTGTGACCATAGCATTGGTTGGACATATAACGGCGAGAGATTTTACGATGCGATACCACATACAAATGATTTCAATCATGTACGAAATAACGATAGACCAAACGCAGCAAATGACACCTATTGGTCTTCACTTATCTACTACGAAAATGGACATTCTGAAGTTGTTCGCTCAGGCTCTCTCGGAGAAAAAGAAGACATTGAGCGTTTAGAGGGGGTCGTGTTTATAGTGACAGGAATTGCAGTTGGTAGCCGTGCATTCACAGGAAATAATCATCGGTCAATGATTGGCGTAAGGAGAGACGGAAGCATTATTCTGATGTCTGCATACGGAGAAGATGCGAATGGAGTACCCACTAGAGTGCTTGGGATAAGTCTTGAAGAGGGTGGGGATATACTGGAACAGATGGGTGCAGTCAGTGTTTTGAATTTAGACGGTGGAGGAAGCATCCAGTTTTATTATAATGATGGTTCAAGCGATAACCATGTGGACTTAATGAGAACTTCAGGCAGTTTTAATAGACCTCTAGGGAGTGTATTACAAGTCCACAGGAGATTAAGCGAGGAATTAAGTGATGAATAAAAAAATTTTTTTATTCATGCTTTTGGTTATTATTTTTGTTTCATGTACGCACTATAACCAAGAGAACCATGCCCCTACAACTGTCGAGGCAATAGAAAAAACAGAACCTGTCGAAACAGATGGCGAAGTCGAGGTTGTAGAGGGCTTTGGGTCGATTTGTGATGATATATACATCATAAATTTGGAACACATTGTCGCTGAAAACCTTGATATTAACGATGCTTTTTTGGTTGAAACGTCGGGAAGAGGGTATGTTGCTACATTTCCATTGTCTCGTGATTTAGAAAGATTAACAGAACTACTTCCTTCTGCTGAAAGTGTTTGGTGGAGTGATGAAATCCCGGATTACCTTGATATTAATCACGCAGTTTCACTGTTGCGTGTTCCCGGTGGTTCTATTGCAATATTTATGCCAAGGTCAGAGTTGGAATTTGAGAAACAATATGAAATTGCATTTCATGATTGGGGTCATCATCCGGATACGATAGGAAGTTTTTATACATTCCGTAACTCATTAGGTTTTGGTGGCTATGGTGATACATTTTATATGACAATCGGAATTGATGGACGGTTAATAATCCATCCGCAAAGTCATGATGGATGGCCTAGTTCAACGGTAAACAATGCAGATAGCCCTGATGGTGATATGGTAATTGAGGTTTTTGTTACGGATGGTAATCATGTGACATTAGTTAGTCAAAAAGGCGTTTTATCACAAATATCGGAAGCACGAGAAAATGGTATTCGTGTGTACGGGTTATTTGGCAGAGAGGAGGAGCAAACTTCTATTGCTTACCGTGATAGAGACGAGTCCGCACTTTGGGAATGGTTAATGAATCCCGATAATGCGCAGCAATTGTATATTCACAACACAGCCCCTGAAATAATACTGGATGTGCCTGCGCAAGATGTAACTAACGACTTATGGGAAAGATGGGGCATACAGGCATTTCTTTATTGCGGTGATGTAACTTTCATAAGTAGACGCGGGATTATATCGGAACTTCCCGAGTTCAATGAAAATGAGCATTATTTTAACTTGATTTTATCCGATGATTTCGAACTGCAATACATTATGCACCATGAAAGAGAAGGCTCTGGTCTGTGGCAGGTACTCATGCCTAACGCCATTCCTTAGTAGGAAATATCCGAAAACCCCTCTTTTGACGAAAATCAAACCCAGCAAACCGTATAAAGGTGTTGTTTGATTTTGCAAAAAATGGGGTTTTCGATATTTGCTTATATGAAGATACTACGCACTATAACTGTGAAGGTTTTCTGCGGTAGTTTTGAATTAATCAACCACAAACAAAATATTTCCCAACTTTCGTAAAATGTAAAAATTATTTCCAAACACAAAACCCTTAATGCGGCTTCCCGAGCCTTGTGCATTTCCCATCTGCCTTGTGCATTTCCCAGACCTTTCCCTAAATTGTATCAAAATAGGAAAGAACATTTTTATGTGTTTCTGTGCTTCAGGTTTTGTCAATTTGCTCATTTCGCACCTCCTATAAAAATATAAAAGGCGACGCTGTGGTCATGCGTCGCCTTTATGCCGTATACCGTCCGAATATTAATTTTGTGCATTGGAATCGCCGCCTGCACTTTCCGCATTTAAACGGTCAAGCAGCAGCTGGGATTTGCAATGCGCATACCATAATCTAGCCATTTTCTCTTCATGGCCTCTGATAATATCATCAACATACCTTTTCAATGCACTATCCGGGTTATGGACGTTGTTTGGGTTGTCGATGTATTGAATCATACTCGTTTCACTGATACGCCAATCAGAAACCTCGATTTTTGAAGCAAAATCATGAACAATTTCTTTTTTACTGAATGCAATTTCCGCATCCCGGATTATTTCGTCGTTTATGTCATCAAACGTCAGTTCACTAAATTCATCCGCCCGACTGGAAATATATTCGGCTACGGTTGTTTGAACCGCTTTAATTACTTCTTTTTTAAGCGTTCCTTCGTAAACATGCTTGCCATCAAACTCAAAAAACGCAGTTAATGGTTCGCGGATTAGATATGATTGCTTGTGTTTTCTGCTATAAAACCCGACATACTTTAAGTCAGAACCGGGAATTAACGGAGCGTTAGTATACCCTCTCACCGCGTATAACAAATAAATATTTTCGCCATACGGCAGCTTGATTATGGTGTAGATTTCATTTGAATATTCCGAATCCACTTTAAGACAAAGATGCGAATCGTCCTCGTTGCTCAAAAATTTTTTCGAAATAACCCATGCTTCTTTCATGTCTTTGATTATTGCATTCATAAAAATCCTCCTTTAAATAAAATAAGTGCCGCGTAATAAAGCGTCACTTTTATTGCCTTTCGGCTGTAGTTTCAGTTTGCAGACAGCAGTATAAAATGGTCGCTCCGGATTCAATCCGGCGAATTATCCAATTCTACGCTTACATTAAATACGGAACCCAGTTCAAAATCGTCATAAATAGTTTGAGCCAAGATTTTCCGTAATAATTCTGCGTCGTCCTCGGTGCATTTGACGTGCATAGTTACCTTGTAAATATTCATTTGCACTCCTTCTACGCGCTGTTTACGACTTTTTCGGGAGCAAATTTGTAATTTTTAAAGATGTATTGGTATTTATACAAATACCTTAATGCATCTTTTTCAGTAGCAAATGGCTTGGTATGACCGTTTATGAACGGAACAGCGTAACGAAAACCGCCTTTTCGGTTTAACTTGATAAAATATGCCTCATGTCCGTCAACTTCACCCTTCAGAACGTAATATTCCGACAAATCCCTCGTGTTTAAAGGTTTTCTTGGAGAACGATGGACTTTTGACCTGTAAACCTCACGGTTATTCCTCAGTTTAATTTCCAAGCTTTTACTGCTTTTCATTTTTTCCAAGAGGTTTAACATCTCCTCCGTTGTCTCGAAAGGATGTCTTGTCCATTTATTTGTTTCGCTTGCTGAATAATCAAGCACATATAAACTGTTACCGAAAGAAACATATTCCTCGACAGTGTAGGCGGATTTCATACCGTTGATAATCCAACGCTCTAACTCGCCCGAAGCAAAGCATCTGTTTCTTGACTTAAAAATCATGCCGCTTTCTTGGTTGTAGGTGTCGTACATACGCGCGATTTCTTTTATTTCCATTTCGGAAAAAAGAAATTGACCTTCGCGCTGCCAGTTCATTACGTTCCAAGTTTTTTCGGGAACATCACGACCGCGGTAATACTCCCAACAATTATTGCTTCCGGAGTTTGCAAGCGGGACGAACTTATCGCCGGCACGGATAAATGCCCGCTCATAATAAATTGAGTAACTCATTTTAAATCCTCCTTATTTTCGTTGGTAAGACAGATATGGTCAACAATATGACCGTCGAAAGCAATTTCGCCAAATTCATTACCTTCAGAACCACATTGTTCGCATGTCCATGGATACGAGATACTACTTCCGTCTACTTCAAAAGAACCGTAGTCAAGGTCACTGCTTCCGCATTTCGGACAGTACCCTTCCTCAGACTCATCTTTTGAAAAGTTCGTTTTATCTTTTAACTGCTGAATTTCTTCATCCGATAAAACATGGGCAGATAAAAAAACATCCACCATACCGGATATTTCATAAATCATGCCCATTAGCACCGCCAATTCCTTTGTCATGCTGATGTTATTATTTATGAACAGCTCCGCTACCTTGGTCAATTCATTAATGCCAACAGCTTCGATGGCGTTAATCGTATGCTTGGCGTTGTTTTCACGATACCAAATTTTTGTGTCATCATTGAAATTAAGTTTTTCAATGAGATACTCACGGATAGAAAGCCCCTCAAAAGCAACGAACTTGTCAATTCCGTAATTTAATGCAAGTGACGAGCCGTTTTCCCATAAAACATGGATTTGCCCTTCATCGTCTACGTGTTTTATTTTTCCATTCAATCCTTCGGGCATCTGTGGCTCCCGATGCATTGAAATCAGTCTGACAGAAATACCGGGTTGGTATTTCTCCTTTAGATTTTTTGTTAATTCGTTAATCACAATTTTCCCTCCTCAATAATCCATTTTTGTATCAAACTCCGGGTTGCTCATCATTGCTCTCGCAATTTTCAAAGCTTCTCTTTTTATAGAGATACATTCAAACCCATTTTTCGTAATGATTGTACAGTTACCGATTAAATATCGTATGTTATTAAAACCGGCCTCGGTTATAAAAATAGCCTCGTCGTTCGGCAGCACACCTTGTAACGCTTGGCAAAAAGCATCGTAATCGTAGTCATAATCAACATCATCGTCTTCGTCCTCTGCATCAGCGCATGATTTATCCGGCAGTCCGTGGATTTCCCCAAAACAGTAAAACCCATATTTTAAACTGCCATCTTCCTGCTTTTCGTCAAAAATGATAATTTCATCTGAAGCTCTGCAAGATGAAATAACATGCTTGAATTTTTCAACATCCGTCACGGAAAAATAATTCGTACGGGTCTTTCCGGTGTAATCTGACATTTCAATTCTCCTTTTGGTTTATTTTTTTATATAAACAGGCCTTGAGGCCCGATAAAAAAGAGGGGCCTCTAAAAAGGCATCTATATAAAAAAGCGCGCAGGCGTAAAACACCCTGAACGCTTTGTAATTTTAAAATCCTGAAGATTTTTGTGTTTTTTCGAGAGCTTATACACCCTCCACTCGCTTAGTTTCATGGGCCTCTTATAGAAGCCTAAAATAAAAAAACACCCAAAGATAAAAAATATACGGATGCTTTGTATACACGGAAACTTTAATTGCTTGGCGCAAATTACGAAACTATATTAGTATATTATTCCATATTTATAAATAGTGCAAGAATTATCTAAATCAATTTTAGAGGTTGATTTTAGCGGTGAAGAATTTTTAATTTTACTTGGAATCCTGATACCCGAACGATAAATATTGAAAAATAATGCTTATAATATTTTCGTTAAATCAAGCGGGCTCGATGCTGTATTGTTCGTTGACCAACGCTGTATTGCCCGTTGCCTAATGCTGTATATTTTTATTTTGACAAACACACTTAAAGCATTAAACTAAGTAAACGCAAGTGCTGACACGTTACATGAAAACACAGCGGCACTTGTTTTTTTAAGCGTAACGGGAGGTGCAGTAATGCGATATTATATTTCAATAGAAAAAAATAATGAAGCCTTTGAATTTTACAGGGCATTATGGAAAGAACGCGGAATTGACGGAATTAGAGCGGATAATATGACCGAAGGCATTAAAAAAGCGATTGAATTAGAAAAAACAAAAAGAGATGAATTGTATTTTATAGATATCGTTGCGAACGATATAGATTATATGCCGCAGTTGCAAATATTGGGCGCGGAAACTAATGCCCCGATTTTAATTGCGACGTGTAATTACAACGAAGCCGAACATCATGAAGCATTAAATAATGGGGCAGATTTTTTTGGAGGATACTGTGATACGCCTGAGCAAAATATAAATGGTGTAATCGCCTCGGTAAACAGCATTGACCGCAGAATAAAAAAGAAAAAACCGCCATCTCAAGTTTTTATTTATAATAATTTGCTTCTATGTGCAAAAACCCATCAGGTTTTCCATAAGAACAAGCAGGTTGTACTCACGAAAAAAGAGTTTGACCTTCTGCACTATTTCATGGCAAACAAAGGTGCAACATTATCATATGAACAAATTTATAACGCCATTTGGGATGACGAATACAATTATGATTCAAAAGAAATTTTTCACAGCTTAGTACGCAGGTTACGAATGAAATTACAACAAGACCCGGGCGATGATGATTATATTACGTCCATCAGGGAAGTTGGCTACCGCTTCGGAGAAATATAAAACTGTTTATAATCCTACCTTGCAAAAAGAAACGCGAGAGACAGCTATGCCGTCCCTCGCTTAATCTAATTATTTTCGATATTACTTCTTCTGTTTTAATTCCAGCAGGAGCGTATTCAATAACGATTTACAAAAAATCATATACTTGTTTACGCATCTGTCGGCTGTGACAGTTAATAAGGTGTAGCCTTGCTTAAATTCGCCGCCGGTAAAATCTTCGGTATTGTAGTCAGTAATTTTACATGCGGCATTAATTAAGCGGGTGGGATTGAATATTGTCCCCTCCAGCATGGCATACTTGCCGTTGCTTCTGGTAAGTCTTGCCCTGAGTGTCAGGCCGAGTTCGTTGACAGCCACACTTTCATCGTTGTCAATCATGTCGCAAACATAATGCTCACCGCTGTTGGCGGTCATGTAGACAGCGTAAATATTGCCGTCAGGGTTGTTTTCTTTCTTTGCTTTTTTCGTGAATTTCATGGTGTTTCCTCCTAGTTTGGCTCATGGCCTATTTTTTTATCGCGGCTAATGCCGCGTTGTTGCTGAAAATTAAACATTGTCATCCTTACGGATATAGAAATTATTTGAACGGTAGCCGCCTTCATCGGATACCTTTGCAGAACCGTTCAAGCTGTCGAGATATTGTGAGCCGCCTTTGGAACGCGAAATATAAACGTGCAGCATAGTTGCCGCGTAATCCGGGGCGATATATCCTTGATAGCTATTGCTGAGAACAAGCGCAGCTCCCATTTGTGCGGCTTTTTCTTCAGCAAGCTTTATAAACATGCTTACAACACGCCTTTCGGATTCCGGCGATAAAGTCGCAGTATAAAACCGCTCTAAAAACAGCGTTAACTGCTCGCCTTCGTTCTCCTTAGATTTTGTAAGCGTTGTTTTATCAAGAGTTTCAACATCAACAAATGATAAGGATGTACTGTCGCCGCCGGATTCTTCCGGCAGGCTGTACCGGCTCTTTGTAAGCCGGATGATGGCGCGGCCGACAATATTTCCGTCCTTGTGTGCGTAAAGGATTTTTTTGTTGCTGTCAAAATTAGAAAGCAGACATTCGTTGTACTGTCCGTCTATATAAGACAAGCATGTACGCTGCGGTGCAGTTCCCATAATCATGGTACTGAAAAAATCGTCATGCTCTTTAATGATAAAATGACCTTCGGTAAGGCCACTGTTTTCTGTCCAATATGCTTTTTGCGTTTCTGCTATGGGAAAGTCGATTTCTTTCCGCAAGTCGTCGGCAAAATATTTAAGCGTATTGAATTCGCCCATTAACTCAGCTTTGACAATCCGCGTGAACGCTTTTTGCCTTGCGGGATTACTGAGTTCATTGTAATAAGTGTTGGTAATGCCTGCACCGTCACGGCATAAAAATTCGATTACGCGCTCTTGGTTGGTTTTTAAAAACCCGTCATTGAGTTCCATGTTTTGAACCAGCTTCCGCCACGCGCTGTCAATCTTCAATAAATCCCCTCTCATTTCATCAATGCTGTTATATTTTCCCGCGATTTCCCAATTACGGAGAACCAGAAGCGCATCCATCCTGCTCTTCATTTGCGGAATAAATTTTTCAATCTCAGTTTGATGAATCAACATTTTTATTACATCCAAATGCTTAACACCTGAGATATGAGAAAAATCCTTTTCGCACCAAACTGAAAAAAGCTTTTTATTAAAAGCCTCCGCGAGCTTGTCTATATGCGCATCTTCCGTTATTGAATGCAGCAGCATTTGATTAATAAGCTGTTTTAAAGCGATAAGCCGGATATCCACACGCGGATTATCCAAGCTGCCGTAAAGCCGATAATATTGCATCGGCTGTCCGCATAAGGCCTTGATTTCATCAAAGGTATAATTTCGGCTTTGGCCGAGTTCTTCAAATAACATATCTTTTGCGTTCAGCTTTCCGCAATCAGATAAATTTTTTATGTTCATCGAATTGATATTGACATGGTTCGCGTAAAACTCACGCCGGAAGAGAATTGAGTGCGGCCCTAAATTTGCAAATGCTTGAAAGTTACCCTCTATCAAACGAATAAAGTTATGCTTTTTTTCGGTTATTGCATAAATTAGGATATCTTCTTTATAAGACGGGATTTCCGATAAGGGAATGGATTTAATTTTATTGCCAAAGATTAGGTTGATATAGCTGCTGCGGTCGTCAAGCACAGAATCAATTTGCTCGTCAGTCATATCCTTCAGCTTTTGACTCAGCACTTGTAAATCGTAAAGCGGGCAGTTGTTTTCAACCCACAAGCGGGTCAGTGACCGAAATGCGTACAGATTATCACCGAGGGCCATGCTAATCTCTTTGAGCTTGGTCAACATCGCGCAGGGCGATTGGTTCATGCTTAAATAATGCTCCGGCATTAAAGTGACTGAGATATTTTTGGCATAAAAAAAACGGATAATATCCGTTAGTTCAGGGTTCTGCGTGAGCATGGGAAGTATTTTGTTTATCGAAACAGGCGGAATGTATCCGGATTTTGAAAGGTACGACTCCGTCAAGAGCTTCCGTTCGCTGTCAGGCAACTCGTTTACCGGAAGATTACTGTTTTTCCTGTATACCGCCAAGTTGTTAACGGTTGCTTCCTTTTGCTCTTTATTAATGGGCAGATGACTGAAAAATTTTAAATAGTCATAAAAGACATCTTTTTGGTATGCCGTTAAAACCATGCTTGAAATGAGCCGGTTGACCGGATATTCCGTAACAGACTCATCACAGGAATGCATTTTGGCAACTTGGGTGTTTATAACATCTTTCGGCAAACCGGCTGAAATAAATTTCAACAAATAAACAGAAAATAATTCATCCCTGATAAGCGCGTCCTGTATAGAATCACAGTCTTGATATGACTCAGATGGGATTTTGTTGGCTTCCAGCCTGTTACAGCAAGTATGCAAGGTATCGTTATCGTAATTTTTGATTAATGCCAAATTTATTTTTCGATTATCCAACGCTGCTATCAGCGTCAGCCGTTCGACTGTCTTCAGCATGACTTTCATCCTCCTTTATTTTTGTCAGATAATTTAAGAATTCCGGAAAAGTTAAAAATTCCCGTTTGATTAGCCGTCCGCATAATTCAACAAAACGGCCCATTTCTTTTTTACCGAGCGTATAATTTTTATGCTCCAAAGCTGTTGCAATGTTTTCACCTGCAATTCGCAGCGCATCAGCAATATCCTTGTCCCTTGAGTATTTAAAACCATCAAGAAATTTACCGAAGGATTTTATAGAACCGTCGAAGCACTCTTTAAACTTGTTGCGGATACCTTGAATTCGGTTTTGCTCGGCAATTCTTTTTTGCTCCATTTCGCGTGCGTTTTCCGCATCTTTTTCTGCCTGCAATTCGTCTTCGGAAAGAAAAATGTGCTTCAATTCGGATTCGCAGCCTCGAAGCTCTTTATTTGCCGTTTCCCGAACCGCATCATAAATTGGACGCAGCTCATCAATTGAATAAAGAGTTCTGATGAACGGGGAATTAAGCATGTGTATTGCATACCCAAGGTAATCATCCGGTTTATAAAGGAAGATAAACTCGTCGAGCCATTTATGAAGCAGCCGGTGCTCGTCATCGGAAAGGAAATCACGTTTAATTTTTATCCTCATCTGATTTTCGTTATGGTTTCTGTATCCGAAGGATGAATCGTATAACGTATCTGCAAAGAAATGAGTATTGCTGCTGTATCTGTTTTTATCGGTAAAAAGGTTAATCATGTGTGAAAAATCGTATTTTTCAAAAAAATACACGAAAAAATCAAATGATTTTCTGCAATGTATTGATTTGATTAAATTGCCGATATATTTCAAAATTGCTGGCCTTTGTTTTTCAATATCTTCCCCTGCATAAGTAGCGTGGACAGGGCAGGATTCGAAAACAGAGATTAAACCCAAAAGCTCTTTTTCAACCAGCAGACGAAAAATATTATCCCTATGCCAAAGATGTTCGGACTCGAAGCATGATATAAACGATGAATTCGTAAGCGAATCATATTTTTGAATATAAGCCTTTACTTGCTCCGGCGTATGGTCGTAACAACGCGAAAGCTGTGTTTCAAACAAATTCAGGTATTCATCCAAACTAAGCTGCTCCGCCAGTACATCCCATTGTGCATCCATGATGTCGAAATGGAAAACTTTCAAATCCTTGCGTTTATTTCTTTGTTTAAAGAGCCAAAGAAAGGTTTTCGGATTTGACAGCCGTATATCATGTTTAATTGCGTTTATGATTCCGGTAAACCCCTGAATTTTTATTTCGAAGTCTTCGTAGGTATCAAGCAGCCAATATAAATATGCATAGGTATCACCGGAGTGCGTGTTTTCGCTGTTTATAAATGTTATACACAGCTCAATCACAATTTTCTCTGCAACAATGGAATGCCATCGAAGCGTGTCACCAAGCGGCCGATATAAAAGGGTCAAGCCGTTGGCATAAATAATTTCCTCCGGCGTATAACCGTTTTCCAGCATCGTATCGTGAGATTTACTTCCGGCTTTGACAAACGACGTGGGTAATGCAACCAATGCCCGAAAGAACGCCATGTCTTTTGAACGGTGCTTTTTTACACAGGCATCCAGCTTTTTAATAAGCCATGAAAAAATGCCCATATTTCCAAAAACGGAAATACTCCGCGATGCACAAAGCAAATTTAACAACTGCGGTTTAAACTGTATAAATGCCTGTTCAAAGTCATCGTAAAGCGACATCAAAAAAACAAGCTCCTCAGTTTGGCAATAATCTTCCTTTGCTAATTCGTCCAACAGGATATTATCTTCCGCATCTCTCGTTAGCAAATATACCGCGCCTTTTAAATAAACGTCGCCTAGCATAAGTGCTTTGATTCTTTCAATGAACGATTTTTTTTGATTTCCTACAAACATATCCCCGGAGAGTAATCCTTCGGAATATGCTAAAGCCAATGCAATGGCACGGATATTACATATGTCCGAGCCTGCTTTGTCTTCAAAGCGTTCCAGCAGCTCGCCCAAGTAACGGAAGCCATATTGCTCTTGAATATTTCCGTTTGCCGAGCGCTTATACCATAAATGGTTTGCTTCAAGCTTTCTGAGTACCGGAACGGTATCCGTAGTGGTTGTTTTCGCAACGAACGCGATAATATCATTGAAAAGGTCGATGTTTACCGCAGAGCGGAAAACCTCAACGCCTTCAATCAACCCATTGTTTAACGGGTTTTCTGATGTTTTTGACATTAGAATGCCTCCTTAAAATTTTTAAATATAAAAACGGGCCGCTTGTCAGCGTCCCGGAATATAGGTTATTGGCTTCTTTTCGGAAGCTTTTATATTAAGCAGCAGAAGTTAAATCTTCTATGCGTTATTGTTATGCCGCGAAAACGGCGGGAAACAAGAAAGTAGCGGAAAATAAAAAAACGTCCAAGAGCATAGCTATGCCTTTGGACGCTTTGAATACTCTGATAACTTTGATTATTTAAAATCACGAAACTAATATTGCAATTATAGGCTGCTATGCTATTTATTTCAAGCAATATAAAAATATATTTGTGCGGTTATGTTCGCATTAATATATAACTATTGTTGAATACAACCGCATAATATGATATATTTTTGATAAGAATATAATCGGCAGGTGAAAAGTTTGAAAATTCGAAGAAAGGAACGCGAGCGGACAATTTTAATATTTGTTCGTTTCAGCGAATGGCGAAAAATATGACAGCTTCGGTTCTCGGACGCAGAAATGATTGGTGGGCCACAGGAAAATCTTCTGTTGACTCAGCTTATAAATTGGCCCGTAAAGAATTAAGCACCGTTATTGACAGTTTAGCTTCACGAAGGATACAGATAATTATCGGGCCGCGGCGCGTTGGCAAGTCTACCATGATGCAGCAGTCAATCGGGCATTTACTAAAAGCAGGTGTTGAACCCAAGCGAATTTTATTTTTTAGTTGTGACGACCCAACAATTTTTGACGGGAATACTTCTATCGGTGATGTCATAGAGGCTTACCTAAATAATGTTCTAAACGAGTCTGCTGCCGAACTCGGCAACAGGATATATGTATTCATCGACGAGATTCATACGTTTACCGGTTGGCAGCTTTGGTTAAAAAATTATTATGAACCGCTATATAATATTAAATTTATTGTAAGCGGTTCTTCTGCCAGCCACTTATTTGACGGTGCGAAGGAATCATTAATGGGACGCACCGATACGCTGCGTATGATGCCCCTAAACCTTATGCAGTTTTGCCGCTTCTGGTCGGAATACCGAAATGCTTATAAGGTCGGAGAATTTTTATCTATCGTCCCGGATGGAAGTCTGTACGAAAATCCTGAGCTTTATTTTAATGAATTAATAAAAAATGCTTGGCAGTGGGATAGCTTTAAACCATATGCAAATGCGGTGCTCCAAGAATTCTTATTATTCGGCGGCTATCCCGAGTATTTTTTAGACGACAATGCCGTGCTTTGGCAAAAGCGGCTTGTTGAGGACATCATCGGACAGGGTTTATATCGGGACATTGTAAATATATATAAAATAAAAGCTCCTGACAAACTGGAAAAGCTGTTATTCTTCATTGCCGATAACAACGGTCAGGATTTTAATATGAAAACCATCGCCGACACAATCGGCTGTGACAACGAAACGGTGAGTACCTACCTCACGTACTTAACCCAGTCATATATGGCGGTTGTGTTAAGTAATTACGCACCGAACGCGGGAAAGGTTTTACGGAAAAATAAAACACTTTACGTTTTGGATAACGGTATTGCAAATGCCATGCTCCGCCTGCCTTCGATATCGGATACCATGTCAGGGCATATCGTCGAAAGTATTTGCGCGCGGGATGCGCTGGTAGCTTGTGAAGAGCATCTATGGACACTGCATTACTGGCGCGATAAAGGTGTTGAAGTAGATTTAGTAATCGACAGAAAAACCGATGTGATTCCAATTGAAGTCAAATATAGGTCAAATGCAAAAAACACATCCTTGCCCGCTTTTCGTAAAACGTTTCCGGGTATTAAAATACCGGTATCCGTAGTTATAACAAAAGACCGGCTGGAAAGAGAAAACGATACGCTGTACATTCCTTTTTGGTTGGCGCGTTAAGCTTCTGTTTCATAAATGGCAAGCTGTATGGCAGGAAAATTGGCAAGGGTAATGCCAATGACATGAAAATCCCAAAATGATATGATGGCAATATCCACTCTTTTGTTTAGCGTTACGCGGCTTAAACAGCCGGAGTATATCTAACAAGGAGTGTGGACTATGAAAAAATGTACCCATTGCGGCACTTCGGTTAAAGGAAGTGCCGCTTCTTTTTGCACGAAATGCAAAAAGCCCCTCAAGTCAAACATAAATACGCAACGAAGTGCGCCCGAAAAACCAACAAAGACCCGCCCGGTTGTTAAACAGGCTTCTCCGCCGCCGGCCAAAAAAAGAACCTTGTTCCCTGTCAAACCGAAACAGGCAAAACGAAAAAAGCCCGATTCCATAAGAAAGCCGGTTAAAAACCCTATGGATGAAAATTACGATGGGTATTACGATGACAGATTACCCGATGATTCCGAGCATATGAAAGAAACCGAATCAACGAACCCTGAGATATTAAAACAGGCTGCGTTAATTGCGGGCGGGGCGTTTTTATTCATAATCATAGCAGTTGTAATTATGTTTTTGTTGTAAAAAACACCTTCAGACCTTGTAATGTATTTATGGAAGTCATTGCGAGACAATATGAAGTGACCTCCACATTGTAAGACCGTGGATTTACCGAAAAGTTGGTAATACTAAGAAAACCAACAAGACGGGATTACCGCAAACAAAGGGAGGCCACACAATGAATA
>Ga0131853_10008522_pt1 | contig 18697 bp, 12 predicted proteins | sample TergutLab28metaG_FD_92764 | JGI IMG/M metagenome (GOLD analysis project Ga0131853, IMG submission 92764) | Labiotermes labralis P1 segment gut microbial communities from Petit-Saut dam, French Guiana - Lab288 P1 (version 2) (version 2) | ecosystem: Host-associated > Arthropoda: Insects >...
CCCCTTGTCGGCTGTCCACGACTGCTTATTCAATTTATTCGCAGCTACCCTCCATAAAGGAGGCCGTTCCCCTATCCGCAACCTGAGGACGCGCCATGCCGTGGTGACAGGGACCCACTACACGGTAATACGGTATAATACCTAACAAAATGTAAGGCATACAACGCCAGAAGAATGGCTCGCACTGCACCATCCGCACCGTACACACGACCCACGCAGCGGCTCTCAAGACCACCAGCCATCCAAAAACTCGGTTCAGAAAACCATATGCTGCAACTCAACATCTATTGTTCCTGATGATGGTCGTATATACCCGAAACATGTCCAGCTGAGAATACGTCAATAAAATTACCTTGTTGCATCAAGTTGACATTTCAAATTATTTCATCCGTTCTTTTTTTCGTATGGCGCTCCGACCAAACGCGAGCCATGGCCTCCTCATTCTTGAGGTTTCTAGATCACACACATCGACTTATCACAATCAGTAGGACTCTTCTGGATGAGAATCGAAATGTGTGTGGGGGTTTTAATCCCATACAATTCGCCTCATAATTGATGACGAATTTTTCCTGCATTTAAAATGAAAATACCTACCGCGAATTTCAATGCCGCTGATAGCTTTCAGAGCCTTCGGATCTACAATTTCTCTAACAGTTTATAAGAAACACACTGTTTTTTTTTACACAGGCGAGTTGAGTACGTTTGTAATATTAGAGCCTAAGTGTTAGAGCCATTAAATTTTTGAATAGAAATACCTGAGCCACTTACAAGGTGTTCCTTCCGAATAAATTCGTTTAGATCCCATCATGCCAACATATAGTACAATTAAGACCGGTTACTCTTGCAGGTATCAAGAACATTACGATGAATGCTGCCTGACGCCAATCTGGCCTGCACGTTCACACTGCAACAAGAAGGTAAGTATGAGTGTTTGACCTCTCGCATTATGTCTAAGGGTCACTGCCTCTTCCTAAGCTTGTTCGGTGACCACAGCACGTAATCTACAGCCACATTTAAGCATGTCGTTGAAAGGCTCCACTTCTTCCGCACAGAACAGATTTACAAATCTTTAAGCAAAGAAATATGTAAATCGAACATGACTTCGATACTCAGTTCCATTTTTAATATGAAATAAAGACACTATCCTATAAAGGTACGCTGTGGGGACCGGAACCTCTACACTACATGATATTTCAGCTCTGGCAGGTGTCCCAGTTTCATATTGAGCATTATGAGACAAGAACTGCATGAAAGAGCTTTTTGTTTCCTTCCGAAACACAGTACGCAGAGTAGGAGACCCCATATGTGAACTGTACTATACCAAAGACAGAGAACTGCCGCATGTTGCAGAATGTGCAGTGAACCGCATCTTTCTTTTCTTGTGCTTACTTATGTTAGAGAATGTTGACCCCTCGCAACACAAGATGAAAATATTCTCCGAATATTTGAAACAGGTATTATGGACGAGGTAGGTGAAATACTAGGCCTATATTGAGATCAAGGTTTAATCGTGAAACGTATAAATCTAATACGGAGACAAAGTTAAGCTTTATGTGGATGGGTCAACCTGTATAGAATGCAGGAGCAAGATCTTTGCAGCAAGCTAAATCTCCATAAATCAGAGGGAAGTATACGAAAATAAACGCCTTATACTAAGTGACTGGACTCAGTGGAAGAACAAATCAAGGTAATGAGACTCAGAAGTTGGACGCGCAAGTCACAGAATCAGCAACAATGGCGGGCAAAAGTGCAAGAGACCAATGTTCAAGACCAACTGTAGCGCCAACGAAAGAGGAAGAGTCGGAAACTCTTCCCGTTAAGTCAGCCCGAGAAATAGTGCATGTTCATAGCTGTGCTGTGTCCAGAATTCCGTGCATGAGGAAATAACTGACTGACTTACTGACATGTTCCAGTAAAATATACAGTCATCATGACTATGATCACGCAGTCAAGAAGTACACTATACTGACTGAGCCTTAGCTTATTTAAGGAGAACTGATCTGCACGGGTTACATAAAGGCGAAAGAAAGGACAACCGTGCAAGAGAACTGCACTCTTCAGGGTTATTACGCAGCGAGTATTGGTCATTTCTTACCGACGTTTCTGGACAATCCGTCGGTCCCATCCTCAGACAGGTTTCAAGTCTTATCGACGTTTCGGGACAACCTATGAGTTCCATCCTCAGGAATGGTTCAAGATTCTTGAACCCTGTCTGAAGATGGGATAAATAGATTGTTCCGAAACGTCGGTAAGACTTGAAACCTGCCTGAGGATGGGACCTACAGATTGTTCCGAAACGTCGGTAAGGAATTACCACTACTCTCTGTATAATAATCCAGAAGAGCGCAGTTCTCAGCAACTTCGCGCCGGAAGCTTAAAATCACGAACAACGGCACATGTTCAAATGCCAAGGACGAGAAAAGAAATGGTCGTGGCCCACATAAAAATATTATTCTCGCGTTTGAATTGAATGAGGAAAACAGTAAAACTTCATTCATTACAGTGAAAACTGGGAGCTGGCACTACCCAGAATGCAACAGAAAAGTGCTAAACACACAGCATGACATTTGATGTTGATAAAGAGCGAAAAAATGGGATTTTCACAGCTCAAGAATCTTGAACTGTGGGCTTCGGCGTCGTGGCACTAAACAACTGCCAGAATACATGACGTCATACGATAGGGCAACGTAGCCTAAACCAGTCGTATTCAAAATTTCCGCTGAACCCTGCTGTTTGTTGGGTGACTGTGGTGTTCCGCAAGCCCGTTATTTTCAAATGAAATTGGAAACTTTAATTTTGGTAACCGTAACTTTATTTCAGAAGCATTTTCAGAATTGAGAAAAGGGGCTAATAGCTTCGTCATGTCTGTCTCTCCGTCCGTCCGTCCGACCGTCGGCTCCCACTGGAATTATGTTCGTGAAATTTAATAATCGTGTTTTTTCGAAAATCAGTCGAGAAAATCCAAGTTTCATTAAAATCTGAGAAGAATAACGGGCACTTTACATGAAGACCTATGTACATTTATGACAGTAACTCCCTGAATTATTCTTAGAATTAGAAATGTTTCAGACAAAATTTGTAGAGAACACTAAAACGCTCATTTTATGTTCAATAACTTTTTTTCCGAAAATCTCACCTTTACGAGATAATGTGGAAAAATATGGTAGAAACAGACAGGCCACAGATGAAAATACACCATGGCGCATGCGCTTCGCATGCTGGACAACTTTTTTTCTTTCTTAGTCTGATTCTACCTACTCATTGTAGATGTAAAGGGTTATTGTTGCATCAGATAAAGCATAAGGACACATATTCGGTAGGACTCCTCTGGACGAGGGATCGGCCCGTCTCACAGACATCTACCTGACAACACACAACATTCACATGAGAGAGAGAGAGATATCCATTCCTCCAGCGGGATTCGAATCCGAATTTCAGCAGGCGAGTTACCGCAGACCTACGCCTTAGATATGCTAGGTGACTAAGGCTACAAACACACACTCACAATATGTAATACTTATTGCTCTTCTACTGTAACAATGCTTAAGCGAACGCGACTCAATGTTATCTTATACGCAGATAGCCAGTTACTAAAAGTTTCAAAATTTGGCAAAAGGGCGGCAGATGTATGGAGAGAGAGAAAGTTATTCGAATCCCACCTTTAAAATCATGATGTGTTACAAACGTAATCCACTTCGTACAAGATTCTAGAATTCGAAATATACATTAATTATAATTCTCATTATCTGTCTGTCCGTTACGCGCTGTAGCTCGAAATGACAGCTGATAGACGTATATAGAAAAAACTGTTTGTTTTAAAAAGAGTGTCTTCGGAAAATGTTAATTTTGCTGCATCATGCATGGATTCCAGTCCAAGTCAGTCGTTCCTTAAACATTTCCTCTGACATGGTTCATAAACTAATAGTTTAAGTGAACCGCAACTCCTCAACTAACGGCAAAAAAAAACCGCCACAGGAAGGTCCTCAAACTGCGGCCCAAACTGCCCTTCACAGGAGGCTTTACGCAACAAAGTAATGTTCCGGTATCCATAAAAATGTTCACGTATTTTACGTTTACAGACCTTTTTACTGCTCATATTAAGGTCTCTATTTAGGAACTGGAAGGGCAAATAATCTCCCACAGCAGTCGCTTAATGCTGTTCATCATCATCATCATCATTATCATCATCAATTCCTCCATGGAGTAGGTCATTTGACCTGTTCCGGCAACAACGCGTTGCCATTATTGTTGTTGTTGTTGTTGTTGTTATTATTATTATTATTATTATTATTATTATTTAAAGCTACTCGAAAAGATTCTTGCCCTGATGATAAATCGGACAGATCTTGAAGCTGACTGCTCACCGTATCTAATGTTGAGGTTAAGGATGAATCGAGCTATGTACCAACTTGCTCACATACCTTCACAACGTGCAGAAGGACACTTTAATTTACGCAGGAAGGCTAGTGAAATGCAGGATGATTATGCTCCACAGAATATCATCCTGCTCTCTGTCATCGGACCGACTGTCGATCACCTAAGTCACTTCCCATTCGGAAGAAAGCGCAAAGATATTCTAAACTCACTGAGAAATATATGGGAAATATAATTCAAAGGATGTTTTGAAGAAAGAAAAAGAAGAAGGAAGCTGAAATAACAGAACCAATTTTACAACCTACGCTCACAACAGAGGCTACTGTGCCCAACATCCTGTCGCCCTGAATCCGTTGCCGCAGGGACGTGTTCTGCAACAATAATACGGGGTCAACAAGTGGCCCAACTCCATGATAGCTAGATGATAATGATGATGATGATGATGACGACGACGACGACGACAATGATGTACAGAAGGAGACGGTCCCGGTGGTTGCGTGGTCTAAGGCGTAGTCTGCGGCCGCTTGACTGCTGAGACTGTGGTTTCGAATCCCGGCGGAGACATGGATGTCTGTTGTCAGGCGGAGGACTCTCTGACGAGCTGATCACTCGTCTAGATGAGTCCTACTGAATGTGGTGCGTCGTTGTATGTGATATAGAATCATCAATAATAAAGAAGCCATAGTTTGCGTTGGGCCGCAAACCCACAGGAAAAGAGAAAATATATAGAGGATAATTCTGGAGTTGCCTCTAACACCTTCATCATACAAGTTTCTTATTGTTTATTCGCAAGATTAGCAGCGACAAATAGATTCGAATTAAGGGCATATTAAACACCATTAAGATATCATCAGATTCCCTTGCTTCAGTCTGTCACCTCTAATCTTAAAAACAAAACAAGAATCTCCTGGCAAAACTCATAACCGCAACTTCCTTACGACACGGACTTATAGCCCTGTTGATCTATTGTCATCACTATCATCACCAGCAGGAGCAGCACCAACACCACCACCAGCGTCTTTGTTACTTGATTTCAATTTGTGTAGATCTAGAGAACTGCGATCTTCTGGGCTATTACGCAGCGAGTAGTGATAATTTCACACTGACGTTTCAGGACAACCCCGTGATAAGTGGGTACCTGTCACCACAGCATGACGCATCCTCAGGTTGCGGATGGAGGAACGGCCTCCAATATGGAGGGTAGCTGCGAATATATTGAATAAGCAGTCGCGGACAGCCGACAAGGGGTGATCCTTCAACCTGGGGGTTGGGGAGGTGCTAACAACTCCTCACCGTAAAAACTAATCTTGTTACGAAATTTTCACACACAAAGCCTCGGTACCTGGACTGATACGTTGGATAGGGACAGGTGGCGGGTACATGTGAATGCGGTAATAAACATTTGGGTTCCACAAAATGCGGGGAATTTCTTGACTGGCTGAAAACCGGTTAGCTTCTGAAGAAGGACTCTGTTCCATGGCGCAACTAAGTAAGTTTCAAGACAAGCAATCTGTCCCATCCTCAGGGTTCATCTTTATTGTGCAATATTCTTTCCACGCTAACGTTTCCAGATATAAACACACAATTTCACATTTCACATTTTTAATTCTTGACTTACAAGTAATAGTTCATCTGCCAGCAAACCAGCAATATTTTATATATAATGTGTATAATAATGAAAAATTAGCATACTTAATGCATTTTCATAATCTATCTCCATACCAAATATCACATGCCTAACTCCAGTGTTTCATAAACTGCCGCGGTCACGTCGAAACGTCAGCAAGCGTTGTCACACGTCGTTGCTTTAGGTTTCTCAGAAAATCGCTTTACAACAGCAACAAAACATACAACAATCGATCAATCAAGATAGGTAAATTTTTTAAATATCTCCCACATTAAATTTTTTTGTGGTTAAACTGTCACTTATAAAAATATTCTATTCATTACCGAAATCGTTCTGAAAGAACAGATTTTTACGACATAAAGCCCAGGTAACGTTTGTGGGAAGTGATATTGAAGTGCTATTCATTTTAACTCAAATTACTTCAGAAAAATTTCTCTTTTAACTAAGAAAAAATGTATCAGCACAGTGGTGTCATATTACAGTTCTGAAGCTTGAAGTCATTCTACATAATGCCTTCTAGTATATTCTTCTCCGACTGCGATGCGCTTTGAACACTCGCAAATTCTGCACGTTGAACATTGTGTGTTGTCCTGGTGTCTACATTTTACTGCGTTGGCCCCAGGTGCCCTCTGCCTGGCGCAGTCCGCTCTCACAGCAACTTCACTTACACGCTACACTATCTTCAGTGACTCCTTGACTCTAAAGGTGAAGGCACTGCCGTCCTTCGAAGTATCGGTACCTGTTTACCAGTAGACGGCGCGTAACACTCCAGAAGGCTTGCATTTTCTACAGTGTACCTGGGCGCTGATAAGTCCTTAGCCCGACCAGGAAGGAAACAAGCTTGGAAGCATGTCAGGGACGTGTGCGATTTCAACTACATCGAGACGCGAGCTGTCATCGAGTTCCCCCCCCCCCACCCGGAAGGCAAAGCGACGAAGGAAATTCGCGCCATTCTGACAGAAACATTAGCTTGTTTCCTTCATGGTCGGGCTAAGGACTTATCAGCACCTCTGTATTTTGATACGTGAACACTTCAAGCCACATCATACATTTGAAATGATTTATTTTCCTGTATATCAACACTTGCAACTTCATTGCTTCCAAATTGAATAATACTTATTTCAACGTCATCCATATCTGTTATACTTTGCTCCATTTCTTTAACTTGCTTTTCTATGTCGGTAACAGAAATATCCGTGACACTTGACATATATCGCGAAACAAAATTTGTAAAAAAAAAACAAAATATAGGAAGGTGTAAGCTGTTACTAAATGATATGTCTACGTGTATTATATAATGTTGTGAAAGTGGAACTCAGAATCTACAAGAGCATAAAAGAGTTGATCAGCATAACCTAAGTATTTGTTTCAGTGTTAACGGAACTACATTATGCTAAGGACGCTGTAATGGGACAGAAAAAAAATTGTGATGCTTATCAAAGTGCTTTAAATGGAATGTGGCTCCACCCCTGACAGTCTCAAACTCGTACTAAACCGTTACCACGGTAACGATTGCCAAAAAATGATGTCAAGTGTATTTACAACACTTCACATTCCTCAGACATGACAGACAACCAACGTAGGTATAACGTAAATATGAGGCGCATGCGTGCAATTATTGTTGCAATGGAAAAGCCGAAAGTATTACATATTACGAAAATCTGTTTGTAGCCTTATGTATCCAGCATGCAATGCGTATGTTCCATATGGTCATCGTGGCCTGACAGACACTACAATATTTTTTCCCACATTATCTCACAAACAGCACGATTTTCGAAGAAAGGTTATTGAACATAAAATGTGTGTTTTGATATTCTCTACTACTTTCTTCTGAAATACATCTCATTTTCTGAAGAACTGAACGAGATTTGTCTTCATGTAAAATACCCGTTATTTTTGTCAGATTTTAACAAATCTTGAGTATTCTTGACAGAATTTCGAAAAGTAATCATATAGCAAATTCCATTAAATTTCTTCCAGTGACAGCCGCATTGTTCCATGCGGACGACAGACAGACATGATGAAGTTATTAGTTACTCATCGCAATTTTTCGAACTCGCCTAAAAAAGAAACACAAGAGACATCAATCTTCAGAACACTGCTTTTAGTAAATTATAAAACTAAGATTACGTTAAATTTATTTTACGTAATATCAGCCATAAACAGCTACCGGAAAACACAATATTTTTTCCAAAATAAACAAACTTTAAAAAATAAAATTCATTCGTCCCAAAAATAAAGCAATGGTAAGTAATGGGTCAGTGTTTATTGTAACTAAATAAATTGAGTTCAATAAGCCCAATAACAAAAAAGGCCATTACAATTCCTTATTTAGACGGAACATCAAAGTATACATATAGAGTTTCGGCGAAGTGTCCGATGAGTTCCCTGAAACGAAGTGTGAGACAAACAACTGTTATATTCGCGCGCGGAAAGAGTAAAGAAGGCAATTTGTTCCCCGAAACGGCTGTAACCACCTACAAACCTAGACGTTGTCAAAGTCGAGGATTCCATACCCTGCACTTCACCATTGGACAACGCCTGGCAATTAATATGTTGCACAATTTCGATATTCTTTTCGGGCGCAAAAGCAAGATCATTTACTTCAAGCAGTTAATGCCCACAATGATCCAGTCTTACGGTACTGATTAACTCTAATCATGAAGAGCTGCTGACAATGAAGAACGTAAAAAAAAATTATCAGTAGCACGTAATTTGATTCTATCAAGACGTTGCAATTCTGTATTGTACAGCTTTTATTTGTCTGTATAATTAGCCTACAAATTGGACGCTTGAGGGCTATCAGCGCGGAAGCCATGACGTCTGTTCATTAGTCAATTATTTCTGTCGGGATTGCTGTTCGTCTTATTATTCTATCTAAGTGGCATATCTTAAGAAGTTCTGAGAAGAAGTGCTCATTCCAACATCTTTCAAATTTGCTAATACACCAGATAAAATATCAAAGCTTCCTTATGTCACCGTGTATGTAATACACACGTAACACACCTGTCTCCAGTAGCTCACTAGTTATAGCGCGGCTAATATAGTCTTCCTAGAAATATTTACCTTAACAAAAGATACATTCTAGCTCTCCATTCTACCGTCTCTACGTAATTATAATGTACGAAATTACGAAGTTCAACAATTAGGAAGTCTCTAAAGGCATAATATCTAAACAACATCTCACGAAAATCCGTCAAATGGCTATAACATTATGTGATATAAAATACGCCTATCTTTATATTGCCAAGATAGTATGCTAAAAACCATGGAAGTTAAGTAACAAAATATGCCTCACTTTTTCACTGCTGTTACTTATATTCACTTTTATTTAACTTTTGCCATTATATTTATTCAAATCGTTTAGGCGAAAACTTGTGTAACTTGTTCGTGAATATTCCGTACATACTCTCTTTGAAATAAATCTTATATATACATATACATTGCCACATAAGAATAGTAAAAGACAATGGCATATTTCTGAAATTCGAATAAGCATTATTCGGGCAAACAACACATACCGGGTCTGAATATCAATCCACGTAATAATGCACTTCCACAATTCCTCATTTAAGAAGTGTAAAGTACGTTGTGGTTGTCCAATTGCAAAGGGCTGTCCCACCGTTTTAACCAAGATGACGTTACGTTACACATACGATGATGAGATGCTAATATACTATATGATGATGTGCCAACATGTAAGAATATGACAGCATGGAAATACATATGATGAAATGCGACCACATACGAAGATGATCACATTATGCAAAAACGAAACGGTGGCATGCGAATGCAAAGTGATGACATGTGAACATTGGACATGGTAACACGATAACACATAAAATTATTGCATTATGCAAATACGTAACATGATAGTCATGTACGAACACATGTGACGATCACATTGTGCGAAGAACATAATAAGATGACATGCCAAAACACTATGATGGCACTATGCAAATATGCAAGTAAATTATGAAAAGCAAGGATATCTTGATAATAACTCAAAGAGGGAATGCTAAGACCCTTTAAGTTTTATAAAACACAGGCCGAAACACGTTGTTTAGAATTAAATTAGAATACAAAATTCAGTCTCGTGGGTTGCATAATACAGTGTGATCTCTTGACTGAAATTCCTGTAACTGATTTCTTCAGTACTTACCAAAATACACAACGTTCAGTAATTATTGTAAGAAAATGACGATATTATTCTGCTCGCAAACACCCACGCACAAATCCTACAAATTTACTTGTATTTCAAACAAATATTCACAAATAAACGATTATTTTTAGTGTAATTTAATCAATCATCATATTTTTACGAAGAACGTAAAATAAAAGGGTAATATTATGCTTTCAGAGTCCTTATAACTAAAGAATGTAGCACGTGAAGGAGGTGCAGTCAGAGCCACAAGCTTTCGACTTAGTGCGTTCCATAACGTCACTTCATTAAATCCAATTTATTTACGTCAGTGTCAGTGCTGTTGAACCGAATTTCTCACTAACGGAACATTTCCCAAACTTCGTTAGCTAGGTCAAGAGGGAAACTTGAAAATGTTAGACTTTACGTGCGTTGCTTATCGCCTTAAACAGAAGGCTTTTTCACTACTGTGCGAGACAGTGCAGAGAAAAGTCACATGTACTTGTCGAAATAATTTGTAACCATTCACTGCTTGGAATTCCCACCGTCCTTGTTTAAAACAAAATTAAAAAAAAAAAAGCTACGTTGTAGGGATAGGATCAGTCATCAGTCATCATGCACAGGTCAAAGAATCGGTACAACGTCTACACAGACTGGACAGATAGGCTAAGGTATTCTTAAAACTCAGACATCAGAACTCTGTAGAATTATTTTGTCGAGATCAGCTTGTAACGATAATTCATGTTTTAGCTTCCGTCTTATTATTCCACAGTGAACGCCACTGCAAACAAATTACATTATCAGAGATTAATCGTGAGTGGCACCAGAGGAGGACTGACCGGTTTTATATCCTTGCAGTACTGTATAGTGCCCACTGGACACGGTCTCTGACCTCCACAGAAACGGGTCACTCCTCCTCTGACCCTAAGAAGTAGCCCACAGGTGGAATAACGGAAATGGTTCTCTGCATACTTCTGAAGTGATAAATGGTACGAGCAACACAGCATCCCACATGCCAGCTACCTACAAACTGAAAAAAATGAAATAGCAACAACGGACCAGAAGCGTCGACGATCACTCCAAGAGACTAACATTTTTATTACGTTCGTATTGTCTTATTTAACTTTGCTGGAGGGCAAAGATGGTACAGGATCAGTGATACCTGTGTTAAATACGGTTATGACGCACTGACGAAATGACAGCGACAGAAAATAACTGAAAATCTCCGAGAAATCCCTGTCCCAGTACCACTCTGACCACTACAAATCCCACTTGCACTAGCCTGAGAATGCACCTGGGCCTCCAACTGCAACATGGCATCTCCTCCACGAGAATAAAACTAAGGAAATACAAAAACACACTTATACAAAGTCCCTGAGTAACCATTTAGGACGTTGGTAACTTTTGTTCAGAAACCTATTTCCATTTGGGGTGGTAATAATTTTGAGTAAGGGAAGTGGCTGTGCCGAGGTCCAGTGCTGGCCAGTGCCTGCAGGTATAACTGGGTCATCCTGTCTCCGGGGGATATCATCGCAAATATGGAGAACTGGCCCTTCAGTTTGGGTGTTGGGCCAGGGAATGAAAACCTCTCCCTGTAAAACAGGGATAGCCAACTTCAACTCAGAGGAGAGCCATATAATTCTTTAAGAGCTCGCCTGAGGGCAGTACTTGTGTACTTACTTACTCCATGGAACAGTCCTTCTTGAGAAGCCAATCAGCTAATCAAGAAGTTCCCGCATTTTATGGAATCCGAAATTTCGTCATCCTATTTACAATTGCCCGCCACCTGTCCCTCTCCCGAGACAGATCAATCCAGTCCATGCCCCCCATTCCACTTCCTGAAGATCCATCTTAATATTATCCTCCCATCTACGCCTGGGTCTTCCAAGTTGTAGATTTCCCTCAGGTTTCCCCCACCAAAACCCTGTATGCACCTCTCCTCTCCACAGTACGTACTACATGCCCCGACCATCTCATTTTTGTCGATTTTATCACCCGAACAAAACTGGGTGAGGAGTACATACCATTACGTTCCTCAGTATGTAGTTTTCTCCAATGCACTGTTATCTTGACCATCTTAGGCCCATATATTCTCCACAGCACCTTATTCTTAAAGACTCTCAGATTACACTCTTCCCTCAGTACAAGCGACCTAGTTCCACACCCATACAAAACAACAGGCAAATTTATAGTTCTGTATATCTTAATCTTTATATTTTTGGATAGCAAATTGAAAGACAAGAGATTCTGCGCCGAATGATAGCAAGGATTTCCTTACTTCAATCGTCCCTTAATTTTCTCTTGAATAAAATTTTTATTGGTTAAGTTTGTTCCCAAATATTTGAACTCTTCCATCCTTTCAAATAATATGTTATCGTTCTTGATACCGTGACTTCTTCCTGCATTCTGAACTCGGAACATGACAATGTACTTAGTTTTATCAGCATTTTCTTCTAATCCAGTCTCCTAACTAGCAACTACTTCTCTATAGTATATACGCTTCAATAGCTGAGGGAAATGGTTCCTCCAACCAGGCAAAATACTGTGAGTGTCTGTAAGCAAATCACCCTTCTCGTCCGTTACTATATTAGTTATGATGGTAACTCTTCTTAAGCCCCTATACAAGTCTCCGATATTTTTTATTTGACTGTTAGTTTCAAGTTCATCAACTTTAGCTTTCAGAAATTCATTCCTTTTGTTCCTCGTGTGTCTGCTAGTTTCACGTCTTACATTGCATAGATTTTCTATATTGCTTTGGGTTGGATCCTGTAACCACTGCATTTTAGCCTGTTTCCTTTGATCTGAAAAACGTAAATGGTCTTCATCAAACCATAGTTTATTCTGCATCAGAATGTAAGAACCTAGACTCCTGTTAGCTGAAGTTTGATATTCTCTTGAATGTTCTCCCAATCCATATTTATGTCTTCGCTATCATTTAAGTTCTCCAAAGCTGCACACTAGTTTGAGATCTTAACCTATACTGTTTCCTAACCTCCAGCTCATTAGTTTCCTGAGATTAAATCTTTCAACAGCAAAATTTTGTACTGCTTCTTTGCTTATTGCCAGTCTTTCCATAACTTTTGCAACCACCAGATAGTGATCGGTATCATAGTCAACAACCCTGAAAGATCGTATATAGATTATACTCGAATACCAACTTCTATCTATCAATACGTGATCAATCTGGTTTTGAGTCTTCCCATCAGGAGAGTTGCAGGTGTACTTATGAATGTTTCGGTGTGGAAACATCGTGCTCTTATCAACCAGACTTCAGGATGTGGCAAAATTTACTACTCTAACACCATTACCCTCTCTCCTCAGTTTTGCATTAAAATCTCCTACCAGTATTTTCGTATGGTACTTGGGGAAATGTTCGCAAAGCTGCTCTAATTCCTCATACAAACTGTGTTCGAAACATCACTATTCTGCCCACTTGGTGCATGCACATTCAGAACAACGATATTACACCAGCGACCTCTCAGAACTACATATGACCTCCTATCTCAGTCAAACTCTACACTCTTATCTGTTGATACTATTCTGTGGTGTAAAAAAGAAAATCCTGTTCCCAATTGATGCAGTCCGTCTCTGCAATATTTTTCCACGTTATCTCGTAAATGACACGATTTTCGAAAATAATGTTTTGAGCATGAAATGCGTGTTGTGATTTTCTCTACAAATTTTGTCTGAAATATTTCTCATTTTGCAAAGAGTTTAGGAAGAGAGTGCCATAAATGTACATAGGTCTAGAATATGCAGTGTCCTTTATTCTTGTTAGATTTTAATGAAACTTGAATTTTCTCTACAGATTTTCGAAAAATACAGCTTATCCATCACAGGCCGCTACTTTATATTCTGCCAATACATGAACGCATCGTGTCAGACTGCTCTGTATCCTTTACACAATTAACCCTTTAAACGCCGAATTAAATCCCATCTGCCATTTGCTGGCATTATTAGGAGCTCACCATATTGTCCACGTTAGGAGGATAAGGGTTAAACCTACGCAAATGGACAGTACACGATTAAGATGACAGATAACAACGCAGGTTTGTCAAGGTCAATTAGAATGATTTCTTTCAAGGAAGTGTGTTTGCGATGGATTTATAATTAAGTAGTTAATTATGTAGCTACTTACTCAATGCACTAAACTTGCTTTTTTTTATTAATTAGTTGTTTGCTTAGTTAACAAGTCATCCGCCAGAGTTACAGAGCAGGGCTACAATTTAGACGTGGGGCAAATCGACTGTTCCTGCTGTCAGTCTTAAGCGGCAACACAAACTTGTTCCTGTGCGTCACCAAAACGCCGAAAAAGCGAATGTGGACAAGAATAATCAAGCTCCGCACGTTCTTAACGTCAGCTTCAAAATCCGACCCTTTAGCCCTGGCATGAGAAGGTTACTGAAACCGAGTGAAATCGATGGGGTAAAAAGCTAGGCCTACCTGTCTTTGCCTGAAGTCTAATCCCGACAGATCAGCCACAAGTCCCATGACTTAACTCAGGCGAACGCAGTTGGCAGCACTGCGACTGATCTGCCCTCGTTCCATTGGAAAAACAGCACACGGAGACCGGAGAGAAGACCGAAGGAATACGCCTAACTCAGAAATCTGACCGCAACGAATAGAAGTATTCTTCACATAAAATTTTCTTCTGCCATATCGAATACTGCATTTGCCCAAGGTAACTCCCCTGTATTGTGTGTTGTGCAGGTATCGACCTCTTCGAGGAGGTGATCACTCATCCAGAGGAGTCTTATTTGTTGTAGGCTATGTGTCGGCACGCGTATAATTTAGAAACCTCAATGGGAAGGGGGTCTAGGCCCGACATGGGCTACAGCGCCACAGAAAAAAGAAAATTTTACCTTATTTAGTACTTTTTTCGAGGTATCTAAGACTTACAAAGCAAAATCGATCCTTCTCATTTTTCTTTGCTTAACAGCTAAGCTGTAAAACTATGCACATACGTGCGTGAGAATGTGCGTGTGAGCCAGCTACTCATTACGTGGACAACACGCATTGAACTAATCCAGGGACCCATTCAGGCCCCCATTCTACGTTCGCCGAGGGGCAAAGCCGTGAAATTAGCCCCTCAATTCCCCGCAAATTCGAAATAAAAATGGGTGGAGTGAAGAATGAATCTATGAATAAATAAATTAATTAATTAATTAATTAACGAATTCCGTCAGACTGTCAGTTTACAGGATATCTGGGCTGCCACTTACACCCTGTCTGTGGGCTCCTCTACCGTTTTATCGTAACTTCCCGCGTCCATCTAAAGAATTCTGCAGTCCATTAATATAGTGATACTCATCCCGAGGCTGATTTTGGTACAATGATAAGAAATACGCTAAATACAATGTGTGCGCATGATGCGGTGTTTAAATGTTAAAGAAGAAGGTATATATGTTATACGTACAATAACCACTTAATTTGAAACGTTTAAGAGAACTGCTAAATGCCCCGCGATAACCCATTGGTCAGGTTAGGTTTTTTGGGCCCGTAACGTATAATTACAATGGCAGGCCGTAGTAATAATTATAAGTTTTATAAAAGCTGCAATTATTTATTGAATTTCCCCTAATTTGGTTCAAGAATTTAAAATTTGTTGATCACAGAAAATCATGTTTCTATTTCATTTAAATTGTTCATTTTGTCGCCGTTCGGATACTGCCGCCTGGAGCAGCCGCACCAATTCCCTCCTCCATAGTGACACCATGAACGTGTCCGTTGTCGTGGGTCGTTGTGCCAGTTTCACTTCAAAGATTCTAATTTTAATTATCGCACCTATCGGACTGATTATGTAGAACCTCGCAGTAAAGAAATGTTCGTTACTGCCACTTAAGGACGAGAAAATTTTGTGAGAATAAAATTAATTATAATTATACAATATAAACCAACAAAATGCGCGTGTCAAAATTAATATTTTAATTTTTAATTTTTGATGTTTTCTATATGTTTCGAACACCAAGGTTCATCTTCAAGAAGACGGTTGTATGTTCGGGTATAGTATGTTTTACATGCTGAAATTACAATAAAAGGCTTTTAAAAGATATCTAAATACAAAATACGTAGGTTATTCGGAAAGTAAGTACCGTCTGCGCATACCTCTCGCGCATCCTCGAGACTGTCACTTTGCGCATGTGCAGTGACTTCCTGTACCAATTGAGAAGCAAAAGACGCCATTTCGTGAAATTCGTGTTATGTTTATGTTTGTTCCTTGCGTTAAACATGTTTAAGACAATTGAAGGGGCCGCCGACTGTGAAATACGGTCTGTAATTCGTTTTTTGAAGCCTCGGAATGTGCTACCAAGTGAGATTCATCATCAGATCTGTCAAGTGTACGGTGATAATGCGATGAGTGATGGCATGGTTAGGAAATGGGTTCGGATGTTCAATGAAGGACGAGAGAACGTGCAAGATGAGGCGCGAAGGTCAACGAAAGAGCGCGTGACGACAGACGTTTCACAATTTCTGATCTGAACGTGCACTTTCCTCAGATTTCAAGGACTCTACTCTATGACACTGTCAGTAGTGGCTAACATCGGAGGCGGCCGCATTCTATGAGGAGGGTACACAAAAACTTGTGTCCCGCTAAGATAAGTGCCTCAATAATGGCGGCGAATATGTGGAAAAATAGTTTGAAGAATATAGAACCTGACAACAATAAAATTTTTATGAAACCTTTCTCGATTTTTTTACAGCGAAACGGTATTTACTTTCTGAATAAGCCTCGTATTTGAACTTTTTAAATATATCGATATGAACACAAGACAGGTTCGAAACATGTATAAGACACCAAAACTTAAAAATTAAGATATTAATTCAGAAAAGGTGCATTTCGCTGGTTTATATTGTATAACTATATTACAATGCACGGCGCAAAAAAAAGAAAAGAAATTTATCATAAATTTAACGTTTACCATCCCGAAGTGTTTGAAGTATAACATTAAAGGAAGCGAATCACAACAGTCAAACACTACAGTATTTTTGTAGTAAATCTTATAATATATCCCACAATGCAGTAAACATTTGTATGTCTGGATCTACATCATGAGGACCCGAAGATGACTTGATAGGAGTCGAAACATGTAGCCCATAATGCTACAATATATTATACGAATTCTATAAAATACTAATTTTTTTACTGTTGTGATTTCTTTCCTTTAATTTTAATATTATCATTATTTGAGGAAAGTTGTAGGGGTGTAAGGTGACAGAAAACAACAACCGATCGTAACCAATGGTGCGTTATGATGTTGGAGGCCATTAACCTTTGGCTTATACTCACAGACAGCCTGTCAATCAGTCAGTCAACATTCCTGTTGCACACAGAGGAAGCGACATATGATCAAATAGCAATATTCGTTGCTTACCCTGTCTTGTGTCCCTTCTGTTCAACTTATTTCTACAGTCTTCGTGTCGATATTTTAATCATACATGCCTAGATTTATGAAATTTCACAGACAATAACGTGCTTCCTCCACTTAAAATGTTCATACCTACTTCCATGCAAACTACGCTCTTTTTTTCAAATTTCGTAGCCCAAGATAATTACATAATTGGACGTCTTTAATAGGCCTATTAAAAGACATTGCAAAGGTTCAGAGTCCGCTTCGTGTTCATGAATATGTGACATATTTGCTTGCTTTTCCAGATTTTGTAATTCAGATTGTGGCACATTCATTGTGTAGGCGTTTACGTTCTTACCGTCATTTCAGGGGAACCCGCTGTCGTAATCCACGTTCCTAGCGTATGAACCGTTAGAAACCAAGGCCACTACCTCGTGTCGTAATCCGGAGGACAGTCATCTCAGTTTTCGCTGCCATGGAAGCTACAGATCTCACACCGATCTAAGAATACCAGGACAGGCGGGGCAGCAAGTGAAGTTTACGTCAGAATACAAGATCCAGCAGCAGTACGAGACATGTCCAATAAGAATGCCATGGCACAGTGCGCACTAGCACAGCAAGATCAGAAACAATGAGAGATTAGAGGCTTTCGCTGTGGTTTAGGTCAAGCCTTCACTTCCGGAACTTTGCGCGCTTTCGGTATTACGGGACAGCATATCGATAACAACTATAAATTTACGCCATGCAACGTAACAGAACAGCGAAGTCCTCAGAATCACAGGCTGTCAGTGGTTCGGATACACATTTTCATGCCAATACATGCACTTCAGAAGTACTGAATTACTTGAATGCTGTTTGAGAACAAGAATATTGCAATATTATTCAAATATGTGGGCGAAAAAAAAAAGCATGATGCGAAAAATTATGTATGAGGAAATTTATCTTATTGCAGTAGGGTGAACAGATGGAGAAAGGTGGTCTGAATATTTCAGGATATTAAACAATATTTAGCTGTTCATGACGAATGAAAATATGTGGTGTAACGCGGCTGGGCGAGGACTGGTTGGCCACCAGTTGGCCAGCGGCGTGGGTCAAAGTACTCAGACTTTGTTTTCCGATGAATAATGATACTGATTTATTCGAAGCTGCTGTTACATTAGTAGTTATAGTTAAGTCTAGTTGGAGTACAGTTGAAATTATAGTCCA
>Ga0131853_10008525_pt1 | contig 18693 bp, 6 predicted proteins | sample TergutLab28metaG_FD_92764 | JGI IMG/M metagenome (GOLD analysis project Ga0131853, IMG submission 92764) | Labiotermes labralis P1 segment gut microbial communities from Petit-Saut dam, French Guiana - Lab288 P1 (version 2) (version 2) | ecosystem: Host-associated > Arthropoda: Insects >...
ATACTTCTTTTATAAACAACCCCCTTTCCTTTTAACAATTACTATTCGCTCTTTTTTGGGGGGGGTGGGTAAATTGTCCGGTGCATAAAGATAACATCCTTGCCACTTTCGTATTCGGATTGTCTAGGTATTCTGGGAGGCTCATCTCCTCGAGGCTTAAGGGCCTGTTCAGGATCGTAAAGGGATAGCTTTAGCCTTTATATGCAAAGATTTCACATCTTTACTGGAAAAAGGATCTTTAGGAAAATAATCACTCCTTATTCTGAGAAAGAAATAGCAGTAAGCCTTGCGTGTTTGATGCTTTGGCAGCGACCATCAAGTTACATTCCCTACGTACTTAAAATACTTGCTTTCTGCCTTCACGAGAATAAGATGCAGCTCTGTTATAACGGCTTATAAGTCGATAATTTTGCTTACCCCGGAAAAGAAAATCATAAGCAGTAATTTGGTGGAAATGGCAAGTTAATAGAGAAGCACGGTTGTTCCATGCGCTTTTGAAAGCTTCTCAGTTTCTTCCATTACAAGTAGGACACATTTAACTATTTTTCAAATAGGAAGAAAACGTGGCAAATGATTGCAGTGGTACTTTTTATCCCAAAATGTTACTGCAACCGTTCTTATGCTGCAAGAAGCACTGTCGTTTTTCTCACTACACTTTCTACTTTCTTTATTTCTCTTCTTCGGCTTTTTTTAGTGCATTCCTTTTTTCGCTTTTCCCGTTCGTCCAACTGAGAAAGTGGACCCTGTCACAACGTGTGGAAACACGTAATGGTGTGAAATGGCGACTTGCTTCCCCTGGAGATAGCGAGGAACCCGCAAAACCAACACTTTGGGTTGGCAATGTGCTAACAGAAAGACGGTCTTTGGAGAACAGTCCGCGGAGAATTAAGAATAGAATCAATGAAATAGTTTGATACTTGTGTCAAACGTGATGTCATTTAACACGTGATGTCATTAACACGTGTGGAGAGTTTGTGGCTTTATAACCGCTTTTAAAGTAAAACATGACACATTTTTTGTCGAATTTTAGCAAGGCTTTTATTGTTAAGCAGATTTCGAAGTTTCAACAACCACAACGCCCTGCTCACGTCTGAAGGCAAATAATTATAGAATGCTCTGTCGTGTTTTCACGTCGTGGAAGAACAATGGTAAGGATGATGGCACTAAATGAGTAAGTTTCAAGAAGGAAGAGAGGAAAGAGAAGGAGGAGAACGAAACGGGTAAAAGAACTGTACATAAAGAGTGTTAGCAACAGAATGAGACGGAGAAAAAGGTATGAGAGGAAGGAGAAGTGGGGAAAGAAGGTCGGTGAGAAAAAGATGGGGTAAGAGATGTGAGGAATGAAGGATAATAAGAGGTGTGAGGAGTGGAGGGTATTAACATGTGTGAAATATGGAGAATAATGAAAGGTGCGTGGAATGGAGGATAATAAATGTGGGTGTAATGGAGGATAATAAGTGGTTTGAGGAGTGGAGGATAATAAAATGTGTGAGGAATGGGGGATAATGAAATTTGTGTAAAATGGAGAATAATAAGAGGTGTGAAGAATGGAGGATAATAAAATGTGTGAGGAGTGAAAGATAATAAAAGATGTGAGGAATGGCGGATGATAAAATGTGCGAAAATGGAGGATAATAAGAGGTGTGAGGAACGGAGGATAATGAAAATAGGCTAGAGGGTAAGAAAAAGAAGAAGGAGCAAATGTAAATAAAAGGTGGTGATGAAGAACAGTAAGAAGTATGAGTTGACTAAAAGACATATTGATATGAAACTAATTTGCTATCCTATTACATCTTCCGCACTTTCTCAATACAAAGAAACGCTAGCCACAGAAACAGACTTCGATTTGACAATACGGGGCTGAACGGTGTAAATGGTAAAAGTATGGCAGTCATATTTCACTTATAGCCACCACGATATTTACATTAAATATGAACTTAATCGAGCCTGGAAAGCTGTACGGTGTCTTGATCTGCAAGAAGCGAACAGTTCCCTCACAGTTCAAATTGCATAACCATTCACACACATACTGCACTTGCTTATTCAATTTACATATTCTCTTTCCTACTGTTGTTACAGAAATAACTATGTATGATGTCATGATTATGCTGTACGTGTTTTATAAATACTTATTAACAGAATCGTTGATTTTATCATCACACTTTTGGAACTTTTCTGCTTTAAATACTTATAAATTCCATATGGAAACAAGCGGTAGACATACTTGATTGCGGTATTAAAGTTGTGATGAGGTATCTGATGTAATATGTATAATGTATACGTGTACACACACACACACACACACACACACACACACACACACACACATATATATATATATATATATATATATACACAAACTCTATAGGCCTCCTTATGTACAGATTTCGGAAATAACGAAAGAAAGCTATTGGTCCCTAAATGTTTATCCACAATGGCAGCACGTGACGTACGTAAAAGTACCGACAAAAGCTTGTCTCTTTAATTAACGTGTATTTACATTAACTACAGGGTTAATTATATTTGTGTACCCTGTATATGCATTAGTATCATTTGTACAGTACGGTGTTACTGTTTTGGCGACTTTTAGGCCATACATATGTACATAATTCATTAGTAATGGGCAATCGGCACTAACGGACCACAAACTGCCCCTGCTGGACGACTCATAAGTTTTCACAGCATAGCAGGATAAAATTCACAAAGTCTCCTTCATTTTTAATACTCGTTCCTTACGCCATCTCTCTGAAGGACTAACGTTCTACTCTTAATTTTGTTGCCAGACGCTCTCTGCCTTTTCTCATAAAAAAAGACCAAGATTTAAAAAAAAAGGAATTTTCTCAAATTATATCCTCTAAATATTACATTGGACTGAGAAAGAACTGAATGGTAGCAAATACAATGAAGTAAATCTGCTTATAATTGTACATTAAATATTCCGTCACCTGGATTTAGTTTTCTTCCGGGGTTATTAACATTGCCACATTCTCCAAGGACTTATTAACTTGCTATCCTAACATTCTTGCATTATAAGCAAAGGAATTCATTGTTGAAGTAAGAGTATTATTATTCCAGCCCTCGACAATATATTTCAGTAGATAAGAATGTTAACAAAACAAAATTCTTATGGACATGTACCTTGATTTGTACCGTTTTGGTCTCCGTCAATGTAGCTGCTGTTTTGACACTAGTTTTTCTCCGTTTCTCATTCTTTCCAGATAAACCGGATCTTAAAACACTAGCACATTTCATGAAACGTATTTGCTGTTTTACACTGAATATAATGATCTAACACCTTATTTCACGTCTAACACTTCAGTAGTCCTGTTATGGTGTAAGCAGTCTATCTGTATGTGGGGTTCTCGTAGCAGTGCTGATGAAACCTTCTGGATGTTACGCCTCGATTGACAAATAAATACCTACGTGTCGGAAGAGCGTAGTGCCGCCATCTTCAGAACCAAAAGAGTTCAAGTTTTCACTCTTCCATACTTGGACGCAAGTCGAGACCACATACTCGCAATTCTTACAAAAACTGACCCTTCATCTCTTGAAACACTTATTTATCCAAATCTGGACAATGTTTCCAATAATTTGTATACGATTCGCAGTACGTTGAAATAAAAAAAAATCTGAAACCCCACATAAACATTTGCTTTTATAACATCAATATTATTTACTAAAGAAACTCCATAACAATGGTTCCTACTTGAACACTTAACCTAACGCCATGCTGCTTGCATTTATAGGATTCAGCAGTATGTAAGAATAAACATAATATCCTGCCACCGCATCCAATTCTGAGCCAGTCTACAGTGCTTCAGACCTTCAGCATGCAGTCTCCTTTGAATGGAAGCATCACGATGTGCTCTCAACGTAATATAATGCTATATAGTGTACGTCAGCACAATCACTTTATTACTTAAGGTAACACAAGGCTACATGTTTCGACTATAACCTAGCCATCTTCAGGCCTAGCATCTAGTAAGACAATTGTTAATATAGGCCTGAAGATGACTAGGTTATAGTCGAAACATATAGCCTTGTATTACCTTATACAATAAAGTGATTGCGCTGACGTACACTGTATAACATTATATTATGCAGTCTCCTGTGTATTTCGAATATCTGTGGCGAGATATAGACGAAAGCATTCGCTTTTCCAAAGATTTTACCAGACATACGAGTATGTATGTGTAAATTTTGAAGTAATCTTCTAACATGCTCACCCATTGGTCCTGTTCAATGTTACTGCCCTACTAATACAAGAAAAAAGTTACAAACTGTGAAGTTACACGCTACAATATTTAGTTAGTTCTCTCTTTCCGTCACCAATCCTTACTCCATACTGTCACGAAACAATGCCAATATAATGAGAATGACAGAAAAATTGTTTTATTGCTAGGTTAATGGATTCATCCAACACGCCTTGTTAGCTATCTGGGTTATGTAAATTGGGAAGAGAAAATCTTTAAAATTATGAACTAATTGGATAGGTGTGCAAGAAAGTAATCATTTTCATTTTTAAGGGAAATTGTCTCTAAGAAATGAAGCAAAAGATAGAAAAAAAAAATGTTCTCTTGGAGTCGACGAGGTAAAAAATGTAGTTTCTCGTTTTATAATTACTCGAGATTTTTTTTATGCGAAAGTGACAAAAAACAGTTCGAATCTAACATCAGCAGTGTTTGCTCCAATTTATTCCGCTTCTAATTAGTCAAATTTATAGCTAACCTGTAACAGCCTAGTGGTTACCTTAAGTACAACAAGCTTAATATTGAACAATTCTACATTGTATCCATACAGTGTATTTATGTATTTTGTAGGGATGTGAGAAAAACAGCGATTATTCCCCTACACAGCATTAACTCATTGGTTTCTGTTATCAAAGTGGGAAGCGTTTACTGTGCGGTACGGACTGATTCTTTATATAAATTCATGTTAATCTTAGGCTATAAACTGTTAATATCCCTCCTACTTCTACAACACAATATAGCTGAATTTTGTTGTCACCTGCATTAACCAGAGCCTTAGATGAATATATGCGTTCGAGGAATTCAGATATAAAAATGACAACAGCGGGAAGTAAAAATTCTTTTTGCTACAATTTTTCTACAGACTGTACAAAACCGTCAGGGTGCTTTGAGAATGAGCATCTTTCAGGCACTACCGTCTTTTTATTGTCCTACCGGGAGGCATTGCTGCCAAATTGCGAACAACCATATTCGCCACACCTTAGCTGAGGTCTTCAATATTTCTCAAAGTTACGCTGAAGGCAAACATCGTGAAAAGCAACAAAAATGGACAACGTTACATTAACCAGCTTCGTAATATACCGTAACACTGAATATCCATAAATGCAATAACCTGGTTGTTATTTGACAAAACAACACCAAGGTCTTACTAAGCGAACATGTTTCAACACTCTCAGGTAAAGAGGTTAACTAAATCGTACGCAGAGAATCAATTCCTATCACATGGAAAAACACTTTTCTATGAAGAACAATGAGTAAATTACTTTCAGGGAAATACGTTTAGGTCTAATCCTTTTTTTATACGCATCACAATAATTAACACGAAATAGCAATATGTTGGAAAATCCACATCAGATCCTTTGTTCAGGCAGACCGTGTAATACAGCAACCGGTTTGCTTCAAAAGTTACGATCCAGGTCCCTGTACTCAGTATATTATAAACAATTTTCGGGATTTGTCTGGGAACCTCCGAAAAACAGTTATGGCGGTCAATTATGTATCAAATAAGAAAACCATATAAAATGTTTGGGAATATTTTGCGTGCTTTCAGGCTTCCGCCGCGAAGTAATTGAGAATTACACTCTTCTGGCTTGTTACGCGGCATGTAGTGGTAATTAATTACCGACGTTTAGGCACAACCCAGCGGTCTCATCTTCAACAGTCAAGAAATCTTTCTTCTTGGATTCTTGACCCTTGAAGTAGGGGCCTGGTAGGTTTTTACCGAAACGTCGATAATTATCACTAGCCGCTGTGTAACAGCCAAGAAAAACGCATTATTAGTAATATTGGTTTTTAACCAAATGTTTACAAAAAATAGAGTCTTTTTTGTTATTCCAGTGTACGATATTTGTGCGCAACGCCTCCACAGAATCCACGATGTACCCTTGTCTTCGTGTTAACAAAATAAACCCGTTTCTTTCCGCTTATTTATTCCCGTCTTTGAACAGCACGATTTAATGTCTATGGACACAGACTGACACAAGAGACTCTATAGAGTCTGCAGCTCAAACGAATCCAACAAAGAAGCTGATCTTTAAATACAATCAAACACGCATCGTCGGTTGATTAAGTCTCCCTGTCGTATTGTTAAACTGTGCGAGGAGGACCAAGTCAAGACAACAAGTAGTGAAGACTGGACGGACGTTTGTTCACGGCAGCACACTAGATTCTTGTTGCCACTGCTACTCTTTAGGGCCCATGAGGGCGGTTGATGTCGAAGGGTCGGGGATAGAATTTTATTTTAGGTTCAGTAAGACGGTAGGTGTCGGCCGGCATATTTCAGTCAATTTAGCGACCAGCTACAGGTTGGATGATCCGGGGATCGAACTCGCGCCCATACAGACCGGCCGCTGGACCCACCCAGGCTCCTGTACAATTGGGTACCGGGTTATTCCCGGGGGTACAGCGGTCAGCGTGGCGTTAACCACTCAATCTATCTAGCCGAAGTTAAAAAAAGAGTAGAGCTATAGCTCTACTCCCCCTCTGGGCCTTCGTCGACTTTTCTAGGGTTAAAATGACCTTTTACTATACAATAGTAGGTATATAAAACGGTGAATTTAATACCTGCGTTTGGTACTCAGTTTTGTCTGGAACTTGAGAACAATCAGACGCCTCGTTCAACCGACAAACGTCACTATGCGGTGGATAAGAACACATAGACTTTGTTCATACCAATAATTGTCCAACAAGATTAACTATATACAGTTTATTTATATCTGTAAACCGCTCTACATGTTTCAGGTGGTTCCCGTCCAGTTACGTTCACAGCAGGTTGCAGTTACGGTTTCACTAATGCCAGATGCTGTGGATACAGTGATATGAGCTCCTGATGATGGGTGGAGATACCACCCGAAACATGTAGAGCGGTTTACAGATATAAATAAACTTTATATAGTTACATCTTCTTGGACAATTATTGGCATATATTTCACGATGCACGGACCCTTGAATATAAAATAGACATTACCAGATACAGGACAACGTTAGTGGTACCAAGTTGCCACCCACAGGTCCATATACCAGTATTGTTATAGTCTCGGTGACCTGCTGTAAGAAACAAACTTGTGGGGGCAAAGGCCCTTGAGGGAATTTTCACAGCTGGCCCCCATAGCACGTCAGCACTTAATTGCTTTTGGCTCCGAATGTATTTAATTTCAATGCCTACATACTTTGTCTTCGCAATTTATGTACATACATGGGCGCATGTGAAGGAGGCAGAGAGTGAGCGAGCACATAAGCATGACTGTAAGAACTTTTAAACAAAGTGCTGTAATTCTTATAATAAAAGCCAACAAGATGCACTATTTATCAACTTTAATTTGGTAAAGAACTCTACATGTTTCGGACAGACTTACTGTCCATCATCAGGAGTCTTAATACTGTATACACAGCGATATGTATTTGTCATACTAGTTGTGTTGGCTGTCTGCTAGCGAGGTCAGGATGGTACCCCAGTTCCAATTCCATCCTGACCGCGCTAGCGAACAGTCAACATAACCAGTATGACAAACACCTATTGCTCTGAGTACAATATTAAGACTCCTGATGATGGACAGTAAATTTGTCCGCAACATGTAGAGTTCTTTAAGAAACAAAGTTGAGAAATAGTGCATCTTTTTGGCCTTTATTATTCGAACATATCCCGATGCACGGTCCTCTGAATGTCAAATTCAAAAAGTGCGAAGTTTCATGCACTCTTATTTTCCCCGGTTAGAACGGCCCACGTTTAAGACTACCCACAGTGCTGAGGGAACATCAGTAACATCACTTTCATGTTCTTCTTATGTATTAAACTTCAAAGTTAAGAATTAGTGGAGTTGTTGCTGCAGACCTTATTTTGTCGAAGTGATGTCTGGTCATTGTGTTCAGTTGCGTGCAGGGCCAATATTGCTGTGATAGACTGCAAGGGGCTCCGAATTCGATTTCATTGTACTGACTCTGCCCCAGTCCCATCTCATTAACGTAATGGCCAGCATCTGTTCTACAAGAAGACTCAAAATCGCAGTGCCTTCCCAACACACCACTTCATAGCATTGAACTCTTTTGTAGACATTTCCTGTCCCAATTCAGTGCTGTAACAATCCTCCTTTCTTTCAAAACATGCGCAGAAAACAAATATACAAAAGAAGCGTTGATAACGTGCAAATAAACTTTCGTACATTTTTTCAAGCTTGGCTCACTCTGACAAACAAGACTACATAATACGTAGTAGCTTCAAAATATTTCCGGAATAACTTTATTTCTGTGCAATAAAAACAGTACAATCATTTAAGCTATGTTTCCTTGAAAATAGTCCCCTTGTGCAACTATACACTTCCACCAGTATCTAGCTGTAAAGATGTTTGAAACATTCCTGGAAGACACCTTTTGAAAGCCTTTTCAGCTCTTCCGTCGCATTTTTAATAATGGAACTAGCAGCACAAACGCGCCGTACCATCAGGGTTGATTTCTGTTCAGGGAAAATGTAAAAATCAGCTGGATCAAGGTCAGGAGAGTGTGTGGGAGGCTCCAGTGTCGTCACATTCTTCTTTACTAAGAAATCCTTGACCAAAGCCGATTGGTGAGCTGGAGCATTGTAGTGAAGGAGAAACAATCTTTGGTCCTTCATTTTTAGGGGCGTTTCTTTCTAACCACCTCCCTAAGGCCACGAAGGATGTACATGTCTTCATTCATAGCAGCAATTTATGGCAATTATACCAGCGATTTCCTCCAAATTACACTAGCGAATTCCTGGAATGAAATGAATACCATGTATTCTGTGTGGCCTCCATTCTTCTAAACATTCTCACGCTCATCATTTCATTTTGTTTCCTGCCCCCAGCCATACGTATATTAAAACAGCAAAGTGTCCCAACCACGTCTGAGCACTGCAGCCACTAGGTCGCAAATGTACGAACAGATTTTGAGTCACATTTACGCGTTGTATAAGGCTTCGAATGAAAGCAGGAGCGTAAATGTACTGTATAAAAGGCAGAATTATTGGCAGGGACTTCACGGGTGGGAATCTGGCAAGCAGCCGTCTCAAATATAACACAAAGAAAGGAAGTAAACAAATAAGTAATGTAGGAAGTACACCCAGTGCGTTAACAAGTGTGACGTTTTCGTTTTATATTTTTTATGTTGCGAAAATCAAAAGATACACAAAAAATATGTGGAGAATAAGTGCTCAGTTTCTGTTTAAAAATAGTCCTTGGAAATATTTGTCAACACCGTAAAAATTTTGCGAAAAACGTGAGAATTAACTCCCAGAGTCCCACAGACATTGAAGTATGGCTTCAACTTAAGTGTCCATTCCTTTTGTTTCATTTTTATCAAAATTACTAATTGTAAACACATTTTTAAACACATCAAATATAAACTTTTACTGAGTACGATGCAGTGGTTCTTGAAGTACTACGAAGAGACAGAAGACTTAGGCCAATCTCATCACAGCAATTTTCCTAGACTTTTTTTGTCAGCGCATCAAGAAGGAGAGGAAGATTGAAACAAGGAAACACAGAACACACACGAAAGAAGACAAGAAACTTGTGCCCAAATGAAGAAGAAATCCTCGATTCAAACCGCTGTCAAAATTTTTATACAAATTAAAGTCCCAGTAACTTAATTCCCTTAACCTTTGGTGCCGGAATTATTTTTTTAAATTTTAGCACAACCTGTATATAAAATGTGAATAATACAGGAACCAAATACGTTAGAATTATGAAACAAACTGCATTTTTAAGAGAAAAAAACGGAGAGTATATACCATGTTTAAAATATTCAGTACATATATTTGTTGAATAAATATATAAAATGCAACTTTAGAGGTTAGTGGTGCGGTACGACCACTATAGTTGACATTAGGCGTCAAAAGGTTAATATAGGAATATTCTCCACAAACAGCGAGGAATGTGATAATTTTTCCAACAATAAAAGTGGCAATAATGACTGTTAACGACAAGCTGTCGCTAAGGTAGCGCACACACCCTATGCAGAAACTCCACAGACCATTTCCAATTAGCTTAAATCCTCGATTGGTCAATTGTTATGATGAAACGGGGGCAGCCACAAGGCGTTATTCAAACGATCATGTTAATAATTACACAGCTGCTAACCAGCAAGCAATGCAGAGTGTCAGAGTTGCTAGTGTGATTATGGTATTAAACTGCGTTAATAGAACTTCTGCAGACACAGCTAGACACAGACAGACACGAATACATCGATCGCTCCTTGTAAATATAGTTTTATTAGTATGTCCTGTCAGTTTATTAGAGAGACAGACGAGTGACATCTCCATACCACTGCAATTAACATCTGCAAATATAGAGTTACTGTGTAATTTACTTGACTCCCTCACACAAGAAAAGAAGAGAAGAAACAAAAGGAAGGAAAGAATAAAAATGAGTGAATGGAAGTGATGATTCCAGTGATCGTATGGTACGTATAAAGCTTGAGTCTGCGACCGCTCGCTTGATGGGATTGCTGGTTCGCATCCCGCCAGGGCATCGATGTTTGTCTCTTGTGATTGTCGTGTGTTGTCAGAGGTCTCAGTTTCGGGTTGATCACAAGTCCAGAGGAGTCACACCGAGTTCCGTGCGTTCAACGTGTGTGATCCCAAAGCCCTGTAAAGGGATGCCATGACCCAGAACCGGGTAGCAGCGCCACAGGAAATAAAAAGGAAAAAAATTGAATGAAAGAGGAGGGAGCGAGAAACAAAATACTCATTACGTAAAAAAGAGAGGAAAATACGCATAACGTACAATTGGTACATGTTGGAGTGACCATTTTTGCCGTGAGAAAGCAACAATTCTTAAATATGCAACTGTGATCCGCCATGAAAATAGCATCCATTCTGTGACGTACGTGTATTATATTGTCGTCCGTGGCCTGTCTGGCTTTACCGTATTTTTTCCACATTATCTCATAAAGGGCAAGATTTTCGAGAAAAATATTACGGAATTTAAAATATGATTTGATTTTCTCTACAAATACCGTCAAAATCGTTTCTAATTGTAAGAATAATTTAGCGAGACATCATAAAAGTGCACGTCTTCATGTCAACAACCTGTTATTCTTGTCAGAATTTCATGACAATGGACGATTATCCACAAATTTTCGAAAAAGAAATACTCAGATATCAGATTTGATGAGAACCGTCCAGTGGGAGCCGAAGTGTTCCATGCGGTTAGACAGATGGACGGAGAGTCCAGACGAAGCTAATAGTCGCAAGTAGCAATTTTCGCGCCTAAAAATATTCAAAGCTACAATGCACGGACAATGACCAAATAAAATTAATCATTCGTTGATCTATCACTGTCAGGTTTAATCTGTCAAAGAAGTGAGGTCTGACGTACACACAGCGGTGATACTTAAGTGTTGAGGTGTGATGTGGTGATCATGAACATGTCATTTTCACCATCCGGAAGATCGGAAGGCTTGACCCGGAAGGTAAAGGTACTGTAATAATTCGAAACATCAGGACCCAAAAATACAGTGGCATATTCCAGAAAAATCGAATCCTTAACCCCCCACGACTTTGCTGAAACGTGCTAAAGGGCGTAACAGTGAGTCTGAGGGGGCCTGAAGCCACCAAGTTACGTTATAAAAGAAACATCTGCCTGGGGAGATTGCGACAGACGACGAAGGCATTACTGCAATGGCCGGAATTTCTGAAAATATTCAGACCTCAGCCCTCGAGGATACGCAAAAGTGTAGATGCCTGTAAATAATTAAATCATCTCATTTTACGTTCCACCGACTTCAGTCCTCTCTTGTGTAGTTTGTTGAGCTAATGTTAAATTACGGACTCAAGTTAACAACATAAATACCTCATTTGCACCCAAAATAGAATTACTTTCGGAGTAGAATTTTCTCCGATGATGTTCTGACAAAGTCTCTTGAATCAGGTTGTGGCACTTTATCTACGACGTGTAATAATCGTGCTGTTCATGCTCCGGTATTCATAAGCGCGTTTGTGATCCTTGGGTATGTATTGTGAATATGAAGTTGGCATCAGCACATAAAAGGCATAGTACTGAATATATTATCCCACGCATCAGGAATTCATTTTGATTGAATAAATTATGTAAATTAGGATTAAAATCGAAACAACCAAAATACTAAGAATTACAGCATGAGTTTCCTAGTTGTCCCCTTCAATTACAGCCCTATGTTTGTAGCATCAAATCAGTAATTTATTTTTGTTCTGTAATGTAATATACAGAATAGGATTTATATGGAAATGCACGTTCCTCTGTTAACTGTATTCCCGCAATGTGTCGGCGTTTGCCGTGGAGCAAAAGCAGCATAAGCTGTGAGCAATGAATCAAGTCTTTTAGGAGTTTTCGTCTTCATTAAATATTTTACTAATAACATGTGTTAACTTTGTACACGGATTAGAATGATTACTATTTTCTGAGACACAACAACTTGCAGTTTTCTAAATAGGCATCTTCGTATATGAATAAAGGTTGACCAACTAGATGACACTTGCTTTATTATCTACTGCTCAACATGTTTCAGACGTTAATGCGTCCATCTTCAGGAGCTTGCGACTATTTGTTGCGTTGTGTAGGCTGACTTGAGGCGTGCCTACCTACATATTAGAGTGCACGGTGTCACATCACACAAGACAGTAAACTTCATGATCACAGATATAAGAACCTCAAATGTCACTTGAACCAAACCATAGGCAATGTGGTTCAGTAACAGCCAGAATGGGTATTATTCTAATTCCTCATACGTTCTTAAAATCATAGTACAAATTTCCCCGTAAAGTCACAAAAGAAGTTGGAATTACGCTTTCAGATCCACCATGATGTTTTGTGTTTTTCCACATGTGTCCCTAACAGTAACTTGCAGGCAAATGACACATTTTCTTGAAAATTTGTACGAAAGTCCTGTCATTGGTGTCTACCGCATTTTCTAAATTTTCAACTTCAGTTTATCAGGAACACTAACTAGACGGTCGGAAAGCTCAAAGTTGGTAAAACAGCACTGACTTCAGCTCATAGTATAGAGTTAGGTGAAGTTCTTAGATGAGACAAAAACATTCCGGTCGCTGACCAACATACGACTTGCGTAATGTTTAATAGAAACATGCAATATTCCACTGCATGTAGGAATGGGCTACGATTTGGAGAACGAGTGAAATTTGGAGAAAATCTCGTTGTAGTGGCGAAGAAAAGAAATCAGCAGAAAAACTGTAAGTAACACAACATTTGTAGTGAAAAAGCAATCCCATTACAGACCTGGACAGGCCCTGGGGTGTTCAGGATTTTGAGGCTTGTTCAAGAAATTCGGCACATGAAGGTGGTAAGTTTGTCAGCTCTATGCACCGGAAGCCTTTACCACCCCCCCCCCCTTACCCGCAGGAACTATTCTTGGTACTCATTTCTGTCAGAGGCTGATTCAACCCCAGGGCCATAGTGCGGCCGGAAGTATTATGTCAATTAAATTTCCAATGACACCATCGGGATTCGAACCCGCTACCTTTCGACTTGTAGCGTAGTGCCTCAACCAAATGCGCCATCGTGTGCCCCCAACACTTGTAGTACGCATCGCCAAATCATATTCCTCATCTGATACCAGATTTAAACAAAATCTGGTACTGAAACCTGTTTATAAGCGCCAACTTTTTAGGGTACGGAAAATGTGATTATCAATTGGAATGTTGGGATAAGAAACGACCCAGTCCAAAATTCCCTTCTTATATCAATGCCGCAAAAATTCCCTCCACTAAAGGATTGAACGACATAGAGACAACATTTAGCACACAGCCGCTCTCGGTTTCGTAGAGTACTTTATTTGATTGATTTGTTCGGACAGACAAAATCCAGTTGGAATCGCTGTTGTCAACGAAACAAGATTAACAGCTGAAACAAGGAGACAGCACAATGCAGAGGACAGGATATTTTTCCGTTTTATCTCTGCTCTGCAAAAAGGGAGCTTTAAATATGACCCCTGCTGTAAGTGAAGCGCTGCGATTGAAGGCATTACCTGTGAATTTGCCCCTGAAGCTTTCGACAGAAAAACTGTGGTATAATGACATTAGTAGAAATGGGAAAAATATATAATGCAGTTCAGTGTAGAAAACTGCACATGCCACGCCACTGTTGAGGTTAAGATTCAAATTTACTGTATACTAATTACAAATGAGCCGGTCCCAGAAGCCGCGCGGTCTAAGGCGTAGGTCTGCGGCCGCTCGTCTGCTGAGATTGTGGGTTCGAATCCCACGGGTGCATGGATGTCTGTCTGTTGTGAGTGTTGCGTATTGTCAGGTAGAGGTCTCTGTGATGGTCTGATCACTCGTCCAGAGGAGTCCTATCGACTGTGGTGCGTCGTTGTGTGTGATCTGGAAACCTCGTGACTGAGGAGGTCGTGGCCCACTGGGGGCTGTTGCGCCAAAAAAAGACTGCAAATGAAATGGAAGATGAATTGAATATGATTTTAAACACCAGCATTGAACACGAATCTCATATGGATAAGATAAACGTAAAACTTTTTACGTGCCATTGGGGATATCCAGTTAAAAATGACATACTTTTCCTGGATAATATGTTTCCAAACTGCTATCGGGATATTCTGCTATAAGACACTACAACGTTCTTCCTTCCATTTCCAATTCACCGTTCATAACAACCATCCTGATATCATTGGGACCTTTATAACCTTTTCAGTTGATGCAGCTTTCTATTGCGTGCTGTAAACCTGATTTTCATTTCACCCATCGCAATAGTTACATGAACATGTTCTTATGATTCGATGGAATTAACCAGTTTTCCAATTCAAACAGGTTCTGTGCATGCGAAATAAATGTTTCGTTCGATCATTGGAAACAAACCAACGGATAACGTACAAAATAATTGAAGATATTTCTCAATTAAATTGCATTCGCCTGTATTCCATTAATATGTAAAGTGGATGCTGCCCCGAGCAATGTTACCATCGTGAACTGACAGAATGCTGTATGTCCCTGCCTTCCCTATAATTTAACTGTTCGAATGTCCTTCGATTTTGATAACAATATTGAGCCTGTAGTTGAGTAAAAAATACGTAATTATTCAGTCTGTAGGTACAAAGCTCGCAGCGATGTAGCCAGTCACATTCGTAATGAGAATTTATCAAACCAATAATTTTGTATCCTTATTCTATGGATTCAGGTGTCATTACGGATTTGTACAAGGAATTAGGCCCAAATGCACTAAAAAAATTCTTAGCAAACATAAATGAGTATATAAGACAGAAATTATTTAACGAATGCCCTTTTGAAAGATTTTCTTTTTATGCAAGGTCAGAATGAATTAGAATTTGACGATTCATTATTGTGGACTGTGTCTGTGGAATGTGCGTGTAAGTTAGCACACAGAATGTTGGAACATCCTTAATATAAATACTGTAAAATTTAATTCAGAAGACAGTGTAATAGACTGGGCGTTTAGTACGCAAAAGGAAGAGAGGTATGCGGGCAAACTCTTAGAGAATATTAAGGCAAAGCGCTTGTGAAATCTAGGACAACGATGGTAGATAATATTAAACTGGATATTAAAGGAATGTGGTTGTGACAAGAGACTTACGACTGTATTTTGATATCAGTTATGTCGAACCTCGGGTTGTGTTGAGAGAATGTTAAGGCAAACCGAGTGAACATTATCAAGAAATGTGTAGGTGAACAATCTTAGAAACTGTACTGTAAATGTCATAATTAAGCCAAGTCGCCATTTCTTTTAATAAGCATTTAAACATGCATAAATTCAAGTGTCTTCTACAAACAGAAGTTGAAAGCGTTTCTGATTCTGACTTACGTAAAAAGAAAAGGCTGTGTCTTTACATGCCAAGAAATTACAGAGCGAAGTTACCCGCAATCAAACTCAGTGCTACAGAGGAGGTGGGTTTCAGTGTCATGCTCCGACATCTTTACCACCGGGGAAGAGATCCGGTACTAATTTCAAGGGCGTTGGTTGAGCCGAGGGGTCGGTCAGACTTCGTCTGGAAAATCTCGCCCCAACGGGGTTCGAACCATGAACCACTCAGCCCGTAGCGAGTCGCTGTACCGACTGAGCTATTCCGGCTTCTCAATTACATAGTGCTATTTACATATCTTTATTCGTCGATTCTAAGCCGAAATTTATTTGGACTAACACCACAGATTTAATATTTGGTGTAACTTATTTATGTTCTCTGTGGCTACAAACTTTTCGCATTTTAACAAAACACAAAGCTGCTACTGGCTGGATGGTCCGGAGTTTGGAAGCCGGTGGAGGCGAGAGTTTCCCTAAATCATAAGCTTTATGGGCTCATATGATGAATTCGTGCACGTGAGAACAAACTTTACTCTCGAATAATAATTCACAAAACAAAAAGAGGCATTATTGGTATAGTCGCAGAACAATGTAATAATTCTGGGAATGTCAGATACAAAACTAACGAAAAAAGCAAGTTCGTGCCAGTGACGTATGCTTCTCTATAAATAAAAACGGGTTTAGGATTAACAGCGCATCAATATCCATCCCCTCTCATACACATTTTTTAAAATATCAGAGACTCACCATCGGACAGTGAGTTGGATGAATTTATATACCTGATTACGGTAGCTGAATCAATGTAACTGTTTTAGGGGACCAGAGGTAAAACAAAAGAGGAGACACTTGTACTGTGTTAGAATACACATAGGCTATTTACCAAATGAACTTTTCCCAGTTTTACATACATGCATCAGGGGAAATGTAGCCACTTTACTGTTGATTCAGATTTATCTTTGGAAATCTGACCATGGTATAGTTATGGAGATAGAATGGTGGTGCTTAAAGCTATTACATCTAAGCTAAATAGAGACATTTCATGTATAGAACTGTTTTAACACAAAATCTGCTCGCAGTTTATAAGGACTGTTTCTTCAACAGCACATTTCAAATACTCAAGTTACTTTTTGGTAGAAGGTGGAATTTACTGCGATTGCTAAATTGGAATTCATGCTGAAGAAACAGTTCGTTGCTAAATTCAAGGTAAAGGTAAATCAGTCCCGTTACAGGCCTGGAGTGGACCAGTGGTTTCCAGGAAGTTAAGGTTCCCAGATTTCATGACAACGGTACAGGATGGTGGCAAGGTTGTCAGCCTTAGGCACCGGCCGCCTTTACCCCAGGAAATGCTCCTGGTACTCATTTCTGTTAGAGGCTGAGTCGACCCCAGGACCATAGTGCGATCGGAAAGATTTTATGTCCATGAAAAATTCCAATGACACCAGCTGGGATCGAACTAGCGACCTTCCGATTGGTAGCGCAGCACTTTAACCAATGTGCCACCGCGGTCCCCCGCTAAATTCAAGGTACAATAACTAAGTGACTAGCTAACTGACTAAGTCCATGAAAGATGGCTGTTCAGCCAGTCACCAAACACCGCGCACTTTATGGGACCTGAAAGTTCATTACCGTGTTCACAAAATTCCACCATTTGCACTTTTCCTTAGCAAAATTAATCCCTTCCGCGCTCCTCTAACAAATATCTTGAAAATTCACTTTGATACGTATTCCTATCTAGGTCTGGACATTCTACGTGGTCTTTTTCCCTCAGGTTTCCGCACCACAACCCTACAAGCACCCCTCCTTTTCTCATAGCGCCATAGGCCCGCTGATCTTATTTATCTTTATTTAGCCACCCCTTATTTAAAATACTATACTTATATTTAATTAACAAGAGAGAATAAAGCCACCAGTAACTCGTTCTCCAGATGTGGTTCAAAACAAAGACCCCTCGGATACGAAGCCGATGTGCTAACCAATCGATCGCGACATTTCTTGTCACAGAGTCCGATAAAATGCGCGGAATCGGTAGAACCAAGGATGAAGGGTCGCAATGTGTAACAGAGTGTAACATGAAGCAGATACAGCGGGCGAAAGATCCTGCTTAAGGTTTTCATAGTACACATTCTTGGAGATTTGATGCTTTGAAATATTCTAGCACTGAAACCAACGATATGTACTAAACGCATAGATGTGGCACCTACGTCACATGAAACGGAGTGTGCTCCATTGGACAGACAATTTAATGGTACGAGAAACCTAAAACCAGCTGTGTGTAGAAAATTCGGAATTTTTGGTGTTAAAACAGGTCGTACATATAAAAAACACTGGTCTTGAGAGGTTAATTAATTACTTTTTCAAAGACAATTTTCAATTATAGAGATACAGAAATAATTGCCTGTTAGTACAATGAAATCAAAGGAACTACAAACGAAACAATTTGAAGGCTTTCATAGTTATTCTGAAATTCACAGCACTCTTGTTGACTGTAATAATAATAATAATAATAATAATAATAATAATAATAATAAAGAAATTGAGAATATATGCCGGTTATGTAAGCAACATGAAGAAACTATTGACCACTTAACTTCGGGATGTCCCATTTTGGCAAAGAACGAATATTTAATGAGACACGATAAAGTTTGTACTCATTTGCACTACTCAAT
>Ga0131853_10008526_pt1 | contig 18692 bp, 17 predicted proteins | sample TergutLab28metaG_FD_92764 | JGI IMG/M metagenome (GOLD analysis project Ga0131853, IMG submission 92764) | Labiotermes labralis P1 segment gut microbial communities from Petit-Saut dam, French Guiana - Lab288 P1 (version 2) (version 2) | ecosystem: Host-associated > Arthropoda: Insects >...
TCGATATTTTCAAATTCTGCCATTACATCTTGGATGCTGCCCACAAACTGACGAGGGTCAACCATTACAATGTTTTCGTAATGCGGTGCAAGCCACGGCACAAGCGCATTGGCGAACGAATCCTTTACCACCATGAGCGTACGCCCATTTGTATTGCTGGACGTAAAATGCAAAAATGCTCTGTCGCCGCCAAGGAAAATACGATAGCAAGCGTCTGCCAAATCCTGCGGAATGGTGAATAAATCCTGCGAAAACGTTGTGCCGTCGTCTAACCTGTAAAAATAAATGGTGTCCGGGTGGGCAAGAATGGTACGGTTGCGTGTACCAACTGCCAACGAGCCGATAAAATTGTCTATAGCGTATTCTACATAATTTTCTATCGTAATGGGTTCGAACCCGGCGGTGCGAGCAAATTCGAGATAAACAAAGTATGCGCCAAGTGCCGTCCAGTGGTGGTCTAAACGGAAGAAAATATATTGCTCGGCGTTTTCCAACAATGGCGTGTGCGCATCCACGGTTATTATGCCCGGGTTAAGCAAACTATTCACAAAGTTAATGGTTTCAAGCTGGGAAGAATTTACCGCCGCATAGCGTTCGCCCATAAATTCTACCTTAACCGGCGCAAGCATGGAGAACATGCGCACATCGGCGGGTGTAAGGGCATGATGTGCATTCAGCACCTCTGCGTATCGTGTTGCCAGCTCCCTGTTTTCGTTGTATCGCAGATAAAAAACTGCATTGTCGTTAAACAGCCTATCCACACTAAACGGGCGGGATGTGTCTACCGGCCCAATACGCAGGTCGTGTACTACATACTCCACTGGCAATATTTCATCTGCTTCCAGCGGAACAAGCCCAATGCCTAGGTCTGCACCGGCAAAGTCTACCATGGTTGCGCCGCCCGTTAGGTTTATGCCAAACGAATGGTCTATAACGCTGGAAAACGTAAGCAAATTTGTTCTAAACGCCGTGTTGTCCAGCAGAAATGACTCCAAACGGTCGAAAAAGTTACCGCTTATTACTTCGTCCGCCGTAAATTCGGGGAAAGTTTCCATGGCACGGTTTTCAAAAGCAGGTGCTTCCGAATCGGCAGGCAAAACAAGTACAAGCACAATAGCCAACGCCAAACCGACAATGGATAGGAAGATATTCGTTTTATTCATACGGAATGCACCTCCTAGAATCTAAAGTAAATAAACGGGTTAAACGTTTGCCCGATAAGCAGCATAAAACTGACAGCCAAAATGCCAAAATTGAGTATCGGCTCGCTGATAGGCAAACGATATTTTACATATTCTAATATGCGCATGGGCGCACGGGTAGAGAATATCGCAAAAATAGGAATTATCCACAGGTTAGCCAGCAGCAATTCTACCGCACGGTAATCGTGCCAAAAACCGCCTACACCAAAGAACCGCTGCGTAAACAGCGACAGCTCACCAAGGTCTACAAAATAGAATATCAGCCAGCCAAACAGCACAATAAACAAGCAATACACATGCGACATAAACGTCGGAATCTTTTGCAGTATCGACCGCAGCACATACTTTTCAACCAGTAAAATAATACCAAAATACAAGCCCCACAGTATAAAGTTTATGGACGCGCCATGCCATAAGCCGGTTACCATCCACACGAACATGATGTTAAACACGGCACGTTTTCTGTTGCCGCCCATTGGTATGTACAAATAATCCCGGAAGAAAATACCCAGCGAAATATGCCAACGCCGCCAAAACTCGGTAATAGATTTGGACACATAAGGGTAGTCAAAATTCTCTTTAAAGTCGAAGCCGATTATCTTGCCCAAACCAATCGCCATGTCGGAATAGCCGGAGAAGTCGAAATATATTTGGAACATGAACATGAGTATACCCAGCCACACCGCAAGGGTGGATGCATCGCCCTGCCCCAGCAGCTCGTTAGCTACAACGCCTGCATGGTTTGCAAAAATAATTTTTTTGCCAAGCCCCATGATAAAGCGGGAAATGCCTGCGCTTATCATTTCCAAGCTGGTGTTGCGGTCTTTCAGCATTTTTTCTACGTCTGCATAGCGGATGATTGGCCCTGCCACCAGCGGCGGGAACATGGCTACATATGTAAGAAACGCAAGCGGGCTGCGCTGCGCTTTAATTCTGCCACGGTACACATCAATGGAGTACGACATGGTTTGGAACGTGTAAAAGGAAATACCAATGGGCAACGCCGGTGCAAAAGCGATATGAATACCCACAAGCCCCAGCAAAAATTCGGAATATTTAAACACAACCAACAGCCCAAGGCTGCAACACATGGAAATGACCAGTAAAACACGAGACTGCCATTTGCCCTGATATTTCTCCATAAACAGCCCAATCAAGCAGTCGCAAGAAGCGGAAAATATCAGAAGTACCACCCAAACAGGTTCGCCCGCTGCATAAAATAACAAAGAAAAAGCCAGCAACACTAAATTGCGGGCTTTTATGCATTTTTTAGGGACGCAAAAATATACCAAAAGAAAAATTGGCAAAAACAAAACAATGAATGTCAAACTGGAGAAAATCATTTACTCGTCTCCCTGAGGCACAACCGGCGGGCGGCTGTAGATAGTTGGTGTATAAAATGTACCCATGATGCCACTGTTGGTAGCCAGTGTTAAACTGTCCGCATGGTCAAAATGCCACCATTCGCTTGACAGTGGCGTAAAACCACCACGTGCAAATGCTTCTTGCAGGCGGCGCACGCCTGTGGTAACCGTATCACGCATTTCTATATTGCCTGTCAGCATTTGCGCTGCCGTAATGCTCCTTGGCGCATCAAAAATAGCAGACCATGGGCTAAGCTCATGCAAACCAGACGGCATACTAAATTCTCTGTAGTCTGTCATTTGCCTAAAAATAAAATCGCCGGTTTGTCTGTATTCGTATGTGCGAATGGTAGCAATACTTGCATCCACAGCAGCACCACGCTGGTGGCGGCTTATGCCCGTGGATATAAAAAACGTAAGGCTCCATGGCGGTGATGATATCGCCGTGTTTACCTCCGGGTTGGTACGCATGAGTTGTTGCATACCACTTACCACGGCAAGCTGCGCACTCCTTGGGCGGAAAACTTCGTTTACAATAAGCGAATTACCACGTTCCATCGCTGCTTGCTGCGCAACAAATAAGCTGCGTGCAAGCGAATACATGCCGGGTACGATGTATTCTTCACGCCCCAAACGCTCGTTAAACGCCCATGCAGAATACAGGCTTTCGCCCGTTACGCCCGGTATATGATAGCCAAGCGAAACCTTTATAGACCCGCTCGAATTTGTGTTTTGGTAAATAATTGACGGTATCACATCGGGCAGGTTTATAAAACACTGGCGGTTATCCACCCAGCCTATGACGGTTGGGCTCACTTCCACCAACCACCAGTTGCCGCTGCCTTCCAAAATAGTAAAGCCGTCACCGGCAGAAAGCGTAACTACCGCCGATGCATTTGCATTCGCTTCCGTCCTTACGGTAACCCTGGATGCTGCTGCCCAGCCCGTTGCACCGTTTATAGGCAGCTCTAACAGCCCGCCGTTTTCCCAATAATGAGTGCCGGTTAACGCAACATCCGGGTTTGCTACCACCGGAGAGGAATCTGCCTCCGAAGTACCCGGCACGAAGTCACCTTCCATGGTTTGCTCTCTATCCGGGCGTGGATTCCATATTCCACCGTCTTCCGTGTTTATCACACTGCCTATATACCAAAGCAGCACGCTAAGCACCAGCATGATAACAATAGCAAACGCTACCACTTTAATTACACCGCCGCTGCTGCCCTTGTTTACATATTTGATTATATCCTTATTATCTCGTCTCATCTAAATCTCACTACCCCTGTTGCGATGTCCCAAGTAGCTGTTGTACCGGTCATAGCTTCTATAAATTGTGTTGTTACATATACTCTGTTGTCAATTATCCTTGCCGGTGTTCGCAATGTTATGGGGCGGCCTCTTACAAATGCCGCCGGGCGGCCGACAAACAACGTGGATGTATCTCCGTCATCTTCGGTAATGGTTACCACTCGATATTCTGCATTCCAGCTAAGGCTAAAACCAAGCGGACTTAGCATATCGCCAAGCGGCAGGAACAATTCGCCACGCTCCACCACAGCCGGTGCATTAAGCGGAATAACCCTTTGACCGTGGAAAACCCGCACTCTTGCGGCAGCAGCGGCATCACGCCGTGCAAGCTCGTCAAAACCGAATTGCAAAAGTATGCGGCTTTCGTTTTGGCGTGTATCGTTGTTGCGTGTATTCATTAGCACGGTAATAACCCGCCGCCCGTCACGTATTGCCGTAGCGGAATGCCCCCAGCCTGCGGCACGTATCGTACCTGTTTTAAAACCGTCCGCACCTTCAAACGGGTGCGTGCTAAGCAGTCTGTTTGTATTATTGTACGTAGTGCCGCCAAAGCGCACGGTAGGCATGGCAGTAATGCGCAAAATATCCGGATACTGCTGAATAAACTCACGTATTAAAATGGCAATGGAGTATGCATTGGAATGGTGCGCAAACGCTCCGTGTGCATTATTAAAGGAAGAATACATACCAAGTTCCAGCGCAGTCTCGTTCATGCGCTCTACAAAGGCTGCTTCTGTGCCGGAAATATGCTCTGCCAAAACAACGGCAGCCGCATTACCGGACGGCAACATTACAAGCCGCAGCAGCGTCTCTACGGTTATATTTGCACCTGCATCCAGCGGTACAAAAGTGCCTTCTACCCGCCTGTCGTTAGAAAACCTTGATGCATTGGCACTGACCCTCACCTGTGTATCCAAGCTTAAATTACCCGCACCAATTTCTTGATACGTTATAAACGCTGTCATAATTTTTGTCATGCTTGCAGGTATCCAGCGTTGCTCCATGTTTCTCTCGTATAAAATGTCGCCGGTATCAAAGCACATCACCACCGCAATGGGGGCAGTGATGTCCGGCTCGTTTGCCCCGGCAGTTACAAACAACAATGGAGAAAGTAATAGCACCAAAGCACAAAAAGCAAGTTTTTTCATCATTAAAACCACCTGTCATTAAATTCTTGGAAAAACATTGATATGTCTGCAAAATCTTGATAATCCTGCGGTTGCCATCCTCTCCTGCGGGACATGATTACAAGTATGTATGGCGAAGGCGCATACACTATCGACATATCATGCCAAGCGGAGGGATTTGTCCAGCCGGTCTTGCTTGCCCTCACATAGTCCGAGGTTTGAAACGGGAACTGATTGTTAATTAACGCATCTTTAAATTTTTGGCTGTATGTTGCGTCGGATTCTATGTAATCGAAGATTGCACGGGCAAAAATTCCAACTTCATTTGCGGTAAGGTCAGAATTCATTATTCTGTCACGCACCCTGCTTGGGTTTGCGCCAAGCTCCCGAATAAATTGCATATATCCTTCAATGCCGTACACCCTACGTAGTGCCATGGTTGCAATATTATCGCTTTGGTACAAACTCAGCTCAATTAACCTGCCGGTAGTCAAGCGATGTCCTACTCCGTACCGGTGAAGTATCACGCCCGAACCACTGTGCCAATCCTGCCATTGCAATGTTATTTCGTAGTCCAAGTCAATTTCCCCACGTTCTGCACGCTGATATAGATACAGCGCATACGATGCCTTAGATAAGCTTGCGCCAAAGAAAACGCTGTCTGCATTCCAAGTGTATGTAAAACCTGTTTCTATATTCTTGTAAAATATCGCTGTGTTTGGGAAACGCCTGATGAAATTATCGGCATTTGAGGTCGGCGGTGTAAAATCTAGGTTTATCCACCTAGGTCCAAGCCAAGTGTTAATCAAAACCCAATTATCGTGCCTCTCCAAAACCGTTACAGCCGCCTGCGGGGACACAATATTAACGTGTACCGTATCATATTTATTTTCGAAAAGGCCCATGGTGCGGGTAAGATATAAAAAAGATGGCTCTAATTCCGGCTCGTTTGCGACAACCGTAAAAACGGTTGCAAGCAACAGAACCAGTATCAGAACCAATAATTTTGCAAGATATTTTTTCATACGCTCATGCCCCTAGTAAACTTATGTCACTTTTTTGATGATAACATAAATTTAGTCGGCTGTCACCCACAATGCCGGACGCACACCAACATTAAAAAGCGGCGTACTTTTTCTGTTTACAAAATCTCCGGTAACGGAAATCCTGCCGTCTACTGTAACATTTGCGATAAAACCGGATTGGTTGCCCGGCGTGCGCAGAATCCATTTTGACAAGCTTCCGTCCAAACATACAGCCTTGCGGACGTGGTTGTATTCGTCGTCTATAAAAAACTTGCCGCCGCTTCCGCTCTTGCCGAAATATTTTAGCACTTCGTCTATAGAAAGCAGAAAAATCTCATCTACGATTTTACTGCGCTCTTCTTGTGGGAGCGATGCTAAAAATACCCCGTTAAGATACTTGCGGATGCTTGAACTTTCCCACGCCACATCTTCAAATGTGTCGTGGAAGGGCTGCGATACGATAGCCTTTTCGGAGAGTAGCAGCATTTTGCCGTTATATTTTTCTAAAATGCGCCAGTCGTACCCACCAAATTTGATGGATTGCTTCGCCGCCCGCCATAGCGGATACAGCACCGCATCTTGTGCAAATACCATCAATTCCCCCACGGGCTGATAACCAAAACGCCCGTACACTCCACCACCGAAGTAAGGCGTACTTGCCTCCAAATAAGTTGGTATTCCCAATTTGTCCAACTTATCCAAGTGATGTTTAAGCAATACGCCGCCAATACCTGTGCCTTGCATTTGCGGCGGCACAACAAAACCCACCAATTGATAAAAGGGAGTCATAGGCGGCTCGCTATAATGCGACCAATCGGCAACAGCACGAAATTGCGGCGCATAAACGCCCGCAGCCTTATCGATATCGTCATAAATGCTAACGTCCACATCGTGGGGCAGCCAAACAGAAGCACCCACAATACCCATGGCAGAACACTCCGCCACATGGGCCACACAACCCGGCACAGAAAGATAAATTTTGTAATAGTCTGCCACTATTTTATGGCGGTCGGCATCGCTTGGCACAGACCATTTAAAAAATACATCGTTATAGTAACCATCGGAAATCATGCTTGCAATGCTTTCAATTTCGTCCGGTTTTATATCCCGTATTATCATGTCTTGCATCTGCATCATTCAGATATAGTAATGGTATGCATCCACTCAAATTCGCTGTGCGCATCCAAACTTACAATGCCAAGTTTGTTTTCAATTTTGCCGTCATGCGTTACTTCGTCGGGCAAACCATACCATGGTTCGATACAAACATAAGGCGCACCAACTTTAGTCCAAATGCCCAAATACGGCGCACCTTGATAATCAACTGTTACTACCGCAGGCGATTTTTTTGATTTTAAGGAAACTCGTCTGCCGGGTACATTTTTGAATATCAGCGCATCGTTTACAAACAGCTCATGCTTTAGCGGAAGGATGTTACCATTTTCAATGACAGTGTAGCTGTTGCCGTCCAGCAGCCCTGCCGAGTTTACCGTTTCTGTAATGTATGTGCCGTCTTTTTCAAATTCCAAGTAGTAATCGTCAAAGGTCTCGCCGTCTTCCCTTGGGCAGCGGTACGCTTCATGCGCACCCACGGAGAAATACATGGTAACATCGCTGCGGTTAACCACCCTGTACGTGGTAGATAATGTATTACCCACCAATTCAAATACAACCTGAAACAAAAACGAGAACGGGTACATTTTGCGGGTTTCTTCGTTGTCGCTGTACTCGAATGTAATTTTGGAATCGCCTTTGGCAAAAACAGACAGCTCTGCATTCCTCACAAAACCATGCTTGGGCATGTTGTACGCCTTGCCATTGTATACGTAGGTATTATCTTTCATCGAACATGCAATGGGGAACAAAATTGGCGCACGCCCCGCCCACCATGTTGGGTCACCCTGCCAAAGATATTCTGCTTGTGCAGAACGCAAACTAGATAATTCTGCGCCAACAGCGTTTATATCTGCTTGCAAAACATCAGATTTAATACTGTAAATCATTGTTGCACCTCTATCCATTTATGTGCTGTCTTAAATTCTACTTCCGCCGTCCCGTTTAGCCCGTCGGTTTCAAACAGCACTATCTCGTTTGCGCCAATTTTTAACAACGGCGCAGGAATATAAAGCGTACCGGCTGGACCTATTTCCCAATATCGCCCAAGGTTAAATCCATTAACAAAAGCCACACCCTTGCGGAAGTTTGAAAAATCTAAAAACGTGTCGCAAGCTTCTGTTATTTCCAAAGTGCCTTGGTAAAATGCAGGACACGCTGCCGTGGTTTGCGTAGTGCCAACGGGAATTGTATCTAACGGCAACGAGTACATCTCCCAACCAAAGGTCGCACCATGCCCTATGCGTACAGAACCTGATATCCCGCAAGGATACGCAAGATCTAAGCCATAGTTAACCCTACCCATGTTCTCTACCAAAATATCCAAGCGGAAGCTGTCGCTACCGTTAGGCAATGGCAAATTAATTTTTTCGCCGGGGTTATTGCAGTACAACACGCCCACCTTTTCGCCATCTATAAATACAACCGCCCTGTCTCGCAGCCCAGTTATCGAAAGCTCCATTCCATAGTCGTGTTGGGTTAAAAACTCCCGTGAAACAGGCGGAAGTTCTATTTCTTTGCGGTACAGCACATAACCATACCCCTGATCCAATTCTTCCATGGTAAGCGGCGCAGCAGCTTTTACAGGCTCGCCCAAATGCTCCCAAAGGGAAGTCCGCTTGGTTAACGCAACCTTTCCGTAAGCCTTTTTGGGGGAATCTGCTACAGGAATTGCAGGCGCAGCCCCAAAGTATTTTTCCAACACCGCCTTGCACGCATAGTAAGCCGGCGTCATATCCCCGGATTCGGACAGCAGCGCATGATAGTCGTAGCTTGTGATTGTTGGCCAGTATTTCCCGTTTTCGTCCTTGTTTGCACCATTCCAAAAACCAAAATTTGTACCGCCGTGGAACATGAACATATTTACCGATGCACCGGTTTTAACCATCCGCTCCAACACATCGGCGACATCACTTGCATCACGGGTATTGTGATTTTTGCCCCAATGGTCAAACCAACCGCACCAAAATTCGCAGCACATATCCGGTCCTTCCGGCTGGAACTCACGCAAAAGCTTAAAGCCGCCTTCCGGGTTAGAGCCAAAGTTTGCGGTCATCCACACACCCGGCAGCGTGCCGTTTGCAAGCATATCAATTGTCGGCCCGTCAGAGGTAAACAACAAACAATCTACGCCCAATTCCTCCAGCAGGTTTTTGATATATGCCAAATATTCCTTGTCATTCCCGTACGAGCCATATTCATTTTCAACCTGAACCGCAATAACAGGTCCGCCATTGGTCTGCAAATACGGCGTAAACTTTGGTATAAGTACAGAAAACCAGTTGCGTACTTTTTCCAAATACGGCTGCCAAGCGCAGCGCAAACGCATGTTCCTATCCTTGTTAAGCCATGCAGGAAGCCCGCCAAATTCCCATTCGGCACAAATATACGGCCCCGGACGAATAATCACTTTAAGCCCAACGTCGTCGGCCGTTTCGATAAAACGCTGCAAATCGCCAAAGCCTTCAAATTGAAATTGCCCCTCTTTTGGTTCGTGGAAATTCCAGGGTACGTAGGTTTCTACGGTGTTAAAGCCACATGCAAGCAGCTTTTCAAGCCTATCTCTCCAGTAGTCGGGATGCACACGGAAATAATGTATTGCACCGGATAGAATTTGCGTATTTTTATCAGACGTTTTCATAATATCCTCCCACAAAGTTTACGATTGGTGTACAACGGCTTTGATTAATATTTATACGCCAATTTTGTGCTTTTATTGGCGAAAACCTGCAAATCTTTTTAAAACCTACGGTTGTACCTTCATAAATTTGCGTCCAGCTGCCGTCAACCTCTGCATACAGCGTAAACGCTTCTATGCGCTGGCTTTGGCGAATGTCCTCACATATTACCACATGCGTTAGAGTTTCCGGCTTAGGCAAGCAGACAAGTATTTCTGCATTGTTGTTGGTAACCTTGGCATTGGTGAATAAATCATCCGCAAAAATTGTGTTAATACGCTCACCAAGTTCTTTTAGCCTTTGCGCATCGGCGGGGCTTATACGCCCACGGGTGTCGGGCGGAATATTAAGCAAAAGCACCGCATTGCCGCCAACGCTTTTTTCGTAAATATCCAGCAAATTTTCTACGCTGCGCACTTGCGCATCTTCTGCGGGGTGGTAAAACCATCCGGGGCGTATGGAAACATCAACCTCCGCCGGATACCAGCATAAATTGCCGCCCGCTTCTATCTCCTTCAATAAAAATGCTTGCGATCCCAAATCTTCATCTTGGGAACTTATCGGCTTTTCTCTAAATGCGTTGTCGTCGCTTTGTTGCGACAATGCCGCCGTACCCTCTGTATTGCGCAACCTTGCCGGCACTACCGACCACTCGCTGGGGCGTGTGTAACCTGCTTCGTTACCAATCCAGCGCACATCAGGGCCGCACACGGAAATAACCGCATCAGGTTGGTTTTTTCTTATAACTCCGTAATAACGCTCAAAGTCGTATACCTGCTTTTTGCCGTTTGGTCCTTCGCCGCAAGCCCCGTCAAACCATACCGTATACAATGGACCGTAAAGCGTAGTCAGCTCCTCAAGCTGCGCACAGAAAAAATCGTCATACGGTATGCCGCTCCCATAAGTAGGGGCATTTCTGTCCCAAGGAGATAAGTATACACCCATTTTTAGTCCATATTTTTCGCACGATACAGCCAGTTCTGCAACAACGTCCACAGGCACAGGCGAATGCATTACACTATGCTGGGTATGTGCTGTGTTAAACAAACAAAAGCCATCGTGATGTTTTGCCGTAATAATACAAGCCGTAACGCCTGCTGCCTTTAATGCCTCGCACCATTGGTCAGTATTTAAGTCGGAGGGGTTGTAAGCCACGGGGTCTTCTGTACCACTGCCCCATTCTGCGTTAGTAAATGTATTCATCCCATAATGAAGGAAAGCTGTAAACTCCAGCTCCTGCCAAGCGATTTGCCGCTCGGACGGCCTCACAGAAATTAGTTTTTCAAGAAATGAACTCACAAAATCATCCTTCCATGCTATTTTTTACAGTTTATGAAAGAATACACTAAGATACCAAGGAGCGCACTAAGAAAAATTTGGGCAGATGCTTTAAAACAAAAAAATAGAACCAAGGTTTAATAAAAACCTTGGTTCTATTGCGTTTTTATACTGAGCTGGAAGGATTCGAACCTTCGAGTGCAGGAGTCAAAGTTGCTATAGGCTGGTTTTAATAGAGATTACATAATATTTGCTAAGCCCTTACAATTCGCTGTTTATCAAGGTTTTATGATGGTATAGTCCTTTAGGCCTGTAACAGTCAAGAATAGGTTTTTGGGAAATTTATTAGATGTTCATTAGATGGAAATGCCCACTAAATACATTGATTTTGCTGCGTTCTTGACTATTTATATTAGATGGTGGAGTAATATTTTGACATTCTCCATTTTTGAGTTCGCAACTTAATAATAAAACAGCCGCATGTTATTGGATAGCGGCTGTTTTATTTCACAAACAACTTTAGTCACATATTTGTTGAAGTAACCTATAGAGCATCTTCTCAAATCGCGTGTTTTCATTTACCCTATCACCAAAAGTAAGAATTATTTGCTCATCAACATCAAGTGTCCTGGCGTAATCTTTAATTAGGCGACTTGATGGTGTTCTTGTACCATTTTCGATAGCATTGATGTATGCTGGCGTAACACGTAATTCGTCTGCAAGGTCTTTAACCTTTACATCTTTTGCTATTCGTAATAACTTATAAACATTTGGTGGACTTTCATTATTCATAGTAACCTCATTGGATACTCCCTTCTCTGGAATGACTGACATATATCGAGAAGTCCATCTGCGTTGTAGGAATTTATATCCCCTTAATTCAGATAACAATATTGCTATTATTACCTTAATTAAAGGGGTATGTGGCTAAGCATCTGAATCCTCTTGTACAACACATTAAGTTGGCGTAACGAAATGGTCGTAGGAAATATGAACGACTGGGAATTATTTACAGAAACACTCCTTGCATTATTATTCATCACCTCCATTTGGTAAATGCAGGAAACTCATGCTGTGAACTATAGTATTCATTAATTAGTATTATGCACGAAAAAAGTATCCTTTACTCACGAAAAACAACGTAATACTGCCAAACTTAATTACAATCCTTAGGAAAGTAATAACACATCTATACATACATATCGTCATCTGTAAATAAAGACAGCCAGAAAGAAGAGCCCGTTTTATTCATAACAAGCCTTCTACACAAACCTGTGTGTCCGTAACAACACATACAGGTCATCAAAATCTCTTGCATGAGTATCTTCGTTTCTGTATACAGTTCATACTGCAAACTTTACTGACACTGCAATCATTCATTGAAAGTCAATGTGAAAAAAAATCAAAAAGCCAGTCCAAAACTCTCTTTGTGAGAATTTTGATTTTTACTTTTGCAAGAAATACGAAAATTTTGCAAACAACCTTGTAAGATGGTCGCTTACGCCATTCATAGTATGCTTGAAAAAGCTGGTTCCATGCTGTAAACGCTTTTAATTTCAAACGTTTAGATTTTTTTTGCTTTTTCATAATGCTTCGCCTCCATTATTTTGTCAGAGGACTTCTCAATATTCACTTGTCAAGGTTCATGCTGTTAACATACACTACATTGTTTATATTGTCAACACTGTTTTTAAATTTATCATTTTTTTTACAAGGAGAGCGTACGCATGATTCATAAAACCCAAACAAGGATATAGGCGTCGAAATTTTACATTTTATTATTATTTCGTGTAACTCCTATATTGCCTTCTCGTGAGGAGAGAAATTGTTTTGAAATTACACACCACATATTAAAAGAACGGTATAATTGATTCGACATATTTCATATGCCATACTTAGCAAAAGAAACATAGCAGAGGAGTAGCACTATGGACATATTCAACAAAGAAATAACTGTGTGTAAGCTTAAAGTTAATAGTCAAATACTGGAGATGAAGTATCTTGAAGGCTACAAGTTTCAAGTCACACCCGAAGATTTGCAGAATAGCATGAAGAACATAACGCTGATTTCTGCTTATCATGCCAAATATCTTGTCGAAACATTAATGAAACACAATGGTTGGCTTTACTTTCATATTACATTTAAAAACTTATTTGAGCCACCCAGTTTTGGCAAAATATTTCTTTCAAATATGATGTGACCGCAAAAAAAGCAATGATAAACGGCATAGCAAACGCACTACAAGGATAAACAGATAAAATTTAAGGCTTGGCAATTTATTAGATATTTATTAGATGCTACCCTTTATAGTACCCTTAGACTTAATAGGAAAACCCCTGTAACCATGATGATTACAGGGGTTATAGGAACTGAGCTGGAAGGATTCGAACCTTCGAGTGCAGGAGTCAAAGTCGATTCTCGATGGTTTTAATGGAGTTTAACTAATGTCGCTTAAGACCTTCTAATCCTTTGTTTATCAGGGGTTGAGGGGCATTGCAACCCTCTAAGCTAGTGACCGCCAAAAACACGTTTTTTGTACAAATATTAGAAAGATATTAGAAGATTGCCCCTAATCGCTATTCAAGAAATTACGCATATATCAATGGTTCTGAATACTCAAACATTTTAAGTTCTTCTTCTGACAATTCTATTTTAGAAATATTTTGCTCTTTGCAATGCTTGCCCATTGCTCGATAGTCATACTCGACTATCAGCGGGCGTGTGGGCTTTGCCAAATAACCGCCCGCTTGTACGGCGGCCTCATCAATTGCATCCCAGCCACGTTTTTCTTTTTCACTCAACATTAAGATTTCCCTCCAGTGTATATTGGTCAATGAGTTTCAAATAAAAATCAACACGACTCCGTTACGGCTAAAATCATGTCAAGGCGGGAAAGCGTGCCTTGACATGGTTTTTGGCGGGCGATGTATCGTAAGCTGGCGACGGGGCGAGATGATGGGCAGTTTTGCACCATGTCCACCCCGTCTTAGTGTCCAGTATACCACCCGCCACCGCCTGCACTACATACTTCAAGCCAGAAAATGGCGGCTCGGGAGGCTCGAATCTAAGCAGTTTTATCATATGCTTACTCGGGTACATTATAGTCAGTATATATTTCAATTCTATGTACAGTTGATGTTGAGTGCATTTTTATTGTACTTTTTTAATAGCTTATGCGATAATGTATGTAGGTCAAGCGTTATGATACTGTTTAATTTTCGAGGTGGTTAGAATAAGAAAAAATAGCCATGGGTATCGTAAGTGGAAAACAAGAATAAATGCTAAAAATTTGAAAAAGCGAACGAAACGAAAAAATCGCTCGTCAAGTCATTCGTTAGGTCAGTCATCTAAATTTCACAGGACGGCAGCTCGAACATCGACCCAGGCGCAGTTCCCCACGCCAAAACACTATTCTGCTCCACAAAAGTTTAGCATATTTGAAAACGCAGAGCCTACGTTAAGCTATTTTGGAGATATTGTTAAATTTCTAAAAAGCCGAAAAGACAAGGTCACGCATATTCGCATTAACATCAAAGCTGTGACCAGCGTTTCGATTGATTCCATTATATATCTTCTTGCAATAATGAGAAATGCTGAGCACAAGAAATCTTTACTTATTGATGGTAATTTTCCTGATAGCAATTTAGTCACCCAGCACATTGTAGACTCTGGCTTTTTGAAATATGTCAACTTAAAGATAACATTATCTCAAAAAGTTTCAAGTGACTGCTTTCAAATAACAACGGGAACGAAAACTGAGCCGATATTGGCTGGTGAGGTCTGTGATTATTGTTTTCAAAAACTCTCAATTACAGAAAAAGATTGCAAATTTCTACATCCAATGCTCGTAGAGTTGATGACGAACACTAACAATCATGCATATAAAAAAAGCGGACCTCTGGTGAATTTCAAAGAGTGGTACTTATTTGTCGAGAATGCAAAAGACCACCTAGCTTTCGTATTTTTAGATACAGGAAGTGGAATACCGAATACGGTTGCAAAAAAACTTTCAGAGCATATACTGAACTATGTTAAAGGCAACACAGACAGTGATTATATATATTCTGTACTTAAAGGTGAATTTCGTTCCGCTACAAAAAAGCCAAACAGAGGGAATGGCCTTCCAGATATTTACAATCGCTGCACTGAAGGTTACATTCAAAACTTAAAAATTATTTCTGGCAATGGTTTTTTTGCGCATAATGGAGATAATGATATTGTGACGGAATTAAACTGTGATGCATTAGAGGGTACATTATTCTATTGGGAAGTTAGCAAATCCCAATTTAGAAAGGTGATATAAACATGGAAATTAAAATTAGTGAAGTTTTTACGAAAACGCCTGGAGCAAGATTTAAAGGTGACGGCGATTTTTCGGGAGAAGAATTTAGGGACACTATCCTTTTGCCACATTTTCAGAAAGCGGTTGAAAATAACGAAAAATTAACGATTGATTTAGACGGCGGCTACGGATATGCCACTTCTTTTTTGGAGGAGTCGTTTGGTGGCTTGGCTAGGAAACACAGCCCCAAGCAAGTGCTTGATACACTCTTGTTTAAGTCTGAGGATGAACCTAGCTTGGTTGACGAAATCATGCGCTATATTAACAATGCTAACAAAACAAAAAAAGTCGGGGAATGTAGCGATGCTAACTAAAGCAATCAAAATAATAGTTGGAAGTATCGCTGGAGCAGTAATCTTATTAGCGGTTGCTGCTCTTGCCATATATAATTTCAGATGTAATGACGAGTTCTTTACTATGTCGTTACATAATCTTTTCATGCTTATAATATCGATTGGTGTCGCATATTTTCTCGTTCAGCGTAAAATTGACGAACGCAGGTATCAAGATGGACAAATAAAGGTAATTGAGAAAATCATCAGTGACATACAAAAAAGCCTATCAGATGATATTTTATCAAACGATTGGAACGACAATCTTATCAAATTAAGAGAAATAAATAATAAAATTAGTGTACTAAAACGTGTTTGTAGTGGCTACAATGAAGAACTTATGCAAAATGTCGATTATATTCAAGATAATTTTAACGAATTAAGAGAATTGTATGAGGACATTGACTCAAAGTATACTAGGCAAAACGAGGAAATACCCCCAGACCAAGGGCAAAGCATAAAGAACTTGTCCAATAAAATCATCTCAAAGTCGGATAATTTGTGGGTCGATTTATATACAAAAAAGTAATTTTCATATTGTGAGGTTACTAAAAAAGCCACTATAAGCAATCATTGTCTGAAGTGGCTTTATCTATTTTGAGCACCAAAAATCATTAAAATCCTTCATACCCACCAAACCCAAGCATATACAACGCCAATGAAAACGAGCCATCTCGCCCCTTCGCTATTTCTTGCAGCTCATCCATTACAGTATCATGTGGAACGGCATTAGCCGCCGTTTCTGCTACAACCTTTTCAATCGTTATCGGCAATTGCATACACATTTGATAAAACGCATCGTCCTGTCCTGTGACCAAAGCATAAAATTTATCCATGCTCACACGGCGTATACGGCGGTGCTTTTTTTGTTGCCCATCAACAGACACTGCCCAAGTTATATTTTGTGATTTCTTAGCGATGGCTTCCACCAGTAAACAAGCACAATCGTCATCTTCCAGCAATTGTGCTTGCATTTTAATATAGGTCTTGCCCGATGCAGACGAGTTCATGGTATTATGCTTGTTCTTCATCTCCACAAATACACGGCTAACCTTATCATTTTCTGCAACAGTAATGCCAGACTTATCTTTAAGAACAACATCCCAGCCAGCTTGTGGCACTTCGCAATTTTTCATGTATTGAAAAATTCGCTGGTGGAAATAGCCAATGTCATTGTTGTTTGATTTATCACGCTGGCGAAAAATTTCGTTCTTAATAATTTCATCCCATGTAAAACCGTACACGGTTTTGTCAAAAATCAGCTTAACAGGGTCAACAATATTTTTGTTAAACTTCTTCAAGTTATAAGACTCCAACTTGCTACCGTAGTTTTTTATTGTTGCCTCAACATGCTTGCAAAAGTCTTTTTCCGATATAAATTTCAGTGGCCACATTGCATTTCCTCCAAGCCCTCATATATTTTTTTTGCTATTTCATAGGCGAGTTGCACAGGAACGGCGTTGCCCACTTGTTTGTATTGTTGCCCAACGCTGCCGCAAAAAGTCCAATCATCAGGAAAGCATTGACAACGAGCGTTTTCTCGAACTGTGAACGGTCGTGCCTCTAATGGATGGCAACGGTCCGTTTGCTTTTGTGATGGGGAGGTTAAGACGGTTAGAGAAGGCTCATCCATGCTTAAACGGCGTAAAATCCCTGTGCGGCCACCTTCCATATCCCAACAGCTTTTCATATAATCCTTGGCTATATCTTCTGGAATATCACGCCAGTATCCGCCGGGCGGCACAAGTTCAAATATCTTGCGCTTATGCTCGGAGTATTGAGTTCCAGCACTTGGCGGTACATCTTGAAGAATGTCACGTAATACAGGCTTTTTACTGTGTGGAATTGGAGTGTCTATATGCAATTCTCCAACGAGGTCGTTCCGTATTCCAACCATAATAAGACGTTCTCTTTTTTGAGCAACGCCGTAATCCCATGCATTGTATATATTTGTTTGAACTGTATATCCCTCGGCCTTGAAAATTTCAAGAATAGTTTCGTAAGTGCGGCCGTTGTCATGGGAGATTAAACCCCTTACATTCTCGAAAAGGAACGTCTTTGGCTGTAGCTTTTTCAAAAAAACTGCGTAGTGGTAAAAGAGAGTTCCCCTCGCATCGTCAAGCCCTAGCCTTTTCCCTGCATAAGAGAACGCTTGACACGGCGCACCGCCAGATAGCAAATCTAGTTCACCTTTTTGCAAGTCAAAATGCAGCTCCAAATCCAGTGGCGAAATATTGGCGATGTCGTCATTTATAACATTCCATTCGGGGCGATTATGTTTTAACGTGTCGGCTGCGGATTTATCAAATTCAATTAAGCCAATGCTATCAAAGCCAGCCTTTTCTAATCCAAGAGCCAACCCTCCTGCACCAGCGAACAGTTCTATTGAGGTAAAAGAATGGTTGCTTGGCAGTTCAACAGTGCGTGGCTTTTTTTTGCGTACTTCAAATCTTGGTATGTCATACACATCATACAACGATAATTGCGCCATTTGGTAGCCACCTTTCGATTTTCTACGATTATTATAGCATACGTTCAGTTGTAACTTCAATGAAAAACGCACTTTGTTCGGTCGATTGTTCGACTGCGTAAGTGCTTGTGTTTATGAACACAAATATGTGTATTTATTGGCTGCAGCTAATTTTCCACCTCTAAAAGCGATTTTAACTTTTCATTCTGCGGGAAAAAAGTACGTAACATATTTTGCAGATATTGTTTGCGGCTGTTATCTGTCAAGCTCTGCAAATGCTCTACAAGATAATCCTCCAATATAACTTCCATCGCCGTACCAAGATTTTTGCCGTAGGCAGAGCATTCGCCAATAAGAAGCAGTAAATTTTGCTCATCCCAATCGACGGTGTACTTGGCGGCTCGCTGGTATACATCTCCTATCAGCCAAGTTATCCGTGCAAGTTCATGAAA
>Ga0131853_10008527_pt1 | contig 18691 bp, 12 predicted proteins | sample TergutLab28metaG_FD_92764 | JGI IMG/M metagenome (GOLD analysis project Ga0131853, IMG submission 92764) | Labiotermes labralis P1 segment gut microbial communities from Petit-Saut dam, French Guiana - Lab288 P1 (version 2) (version 2) | ecosystem: Host-associated > Arthropoda: Insects >...
GCAAAATTATAGTTCTATATATCTTGATCTTTAAATTTTTGGATAGCAACCTGGAAGACAAAAGGTTCTGCACCAAATGATAGCAAGCATTTCCTGACCTCAATCTGCTCTTAATTTCTTCCACAAAGAATTTTGATTTGTTAAAGTTGTTCCCAAATATTTAAACCCTTCCACCCTCTTGAAGGTACTATTATCAGTCCTCACACTCTGAATTCGTCCTGCATTCTGATCTTGAGACATGACCATGTACAATAAAAATACATAATTTACAAAATTAAACAGAAGCACACAAAACATACAACTATATATACAGTTATAAAAAAAATGGAACCAAAAGAATATGAAAGAATATGATAAACAAAAAAGCCGTATAAGCAGCATACTTCATATCATCTATATATATGTTCTAATAATGGTAGACACCCTGTTACTGAGACCTTCGCTATGCTTCACCCAACTACACTTCACTACTACCCTCTCATTTAGCTTAACCCCAGGAAACAGTGTGTCTTGGGGCCTACAGAATACAAGTGCTGAATGCCTTGGCATGCTGAGTGAGAGGGCTGCATCTTGATTGAAGTTCTGTGTCTGTCAGATAATTTTGTAGCCATATAATTTTGTTTTGACATTTTTTAAACATATGGCCTGATGCTGGCCATCTTACATACAGCCAAAACATGTAGCTGTTTTAGATTTGCCGTAATAAAGAGTTGTGTGTTGACAGATAGTATGCTTATTGTTGTGTGTGGATTGCACTGTTTTTGATTCTGAAGTTTGTGACAGTTTCATCCATCAGTATTAATTGGGAACACTGATATTATACTGCACCCTCATATACTGCGATCTGAGGGATGGTACCTGTACTGATACTGTGCTTTGTTTGCTTGCAGTGCGGTTGGTAAAACATGCCTCCTGATCAGCTACACCACAAATGCCTTCCCTGGGGAGTATATCCCAACAGTGTGAGTACAGTTCGTTTATGGCTGAGGTAGTAATATGTAAAGCGTGGCACTGGAGGAAGGTGGAGGATGTTGAAGACTTGAAAAAGCAAGTTTGCCTAAGCAGTAGTGTTGAAGGAGACATATAGCTTATGAAAGAGCGGTTTGTTGTAACCTACCGGTACACAGATTTACAGGAGACACAACAGCCGTGACAGCAGGCGGAAAGAAAGCAGAATCACTAGTGCCTGATTGAAGTGCCGTTGAGATTGAGATGGCTATTGAAAAGCTAAAAGACACAAATCACCAGGTATTGATCAGATGACAGCAGAATTCTTTAAAGCATGGACGAGGTAATGGGGGAATGGAGGAGATTGCATAATGAGGAGCTAAATGATTTGTACTCCTCACCCAATATTGTGCAGGTGATAAAATCAAGAAGAATGAGTTGGGCTGGGCATGTGGCACATATGGGTGAGGAGAGGGGGGTGTTTAGGGTCTTGGTGGGGAAACCGGAGGGAAAGAGATCACTGGCGAGACCTAGGCGTCGATGGGTGGATAATATTAGGATAGATCTCCAAGAGGTGGGATGTGGGTATATGGACTGGATTGGGCTGGCCCAGGATAGAGACAGGTGGCGTTTGCTTTTGTGAGTGCGGTAATGAACCTTCGGGTTCCGTGAAATGGGGGGAATTTCTTGACTAGCTGCAAACCAGTTAGCTTCTCAAGAAGGACTCTGAACCATGGAGTAAGTAAATATGGAGGTGGACAATTCGCTGTGAGATCCGTAAACTTAGTAATTGTTTTTAAAATTAGGAAGAATTGACTGAGGAGTGGAAGGAGTTGATCATTGTACCTATCTGTAAGAAGGGCGATATAACAGATTGTAATAATTATAGGGGAATATCACATTTGCCAACTATGTGCAAAATGTTATCCATTATCCTGCTTTCAAGGTTAACTCCAGAGGAAATTATTGGGGATCGATCATAGGTGTGGATTTCGACGCAACAGGTCAACTACTGATCATATATTCTGCATTCATCAAATACTGGAGAAAAAATAGGAATACAATGAAGCATTGCATCAGCTCTTTATAGACTTCAAGAAAGTTTATGATTCAGTTGGGAGGGAGGTCTTGTATTATGTTCTGATCGAGTTAGGTATCACCATGAAACCGGTAGGGCCAATAAAAATGTGTCTGAATGAAACCTGTATCAGAGTTTGGGTAGGCAAGAATTTGTCTGAGATGTTTCCTTTTAAGAATGGTTTGAAACAAGGTGATGTTTTATCACCATTGCTTTTCATCTTTGCTTTAGAGTGTGCAGTTAGGAGGGTTCAGGTAAACTGGGTTGGCTTGAAATTAAATGGTACACATCAGCTTCTGGTTTATGCTGCTGATGTTAATATATTGGGCAGTAGTGTATATATATATATATATACTGCAAAAAAAAAAAACTTTAGTAGTTGCTAGTAAGGAGATGGTACTAGAAGTAAATGCTGATAAAAAAATAAGTACATGATCATGTCTCAAGGCCAGGATGCAGGACAAAGTCACAATATAAAGATAAATATAGTTCCTTTGAAAGGGTGGAACAGTTCAAATATTTGGGAACAGCCTTAATGGATCAAAATTCTATTCAGAAAGAAATCAAGAGCACATTGAAGTCAGGGAATGCTTACTTTCATTCGGTGCAGAATGTTTCATTTTCCAGATTGCTATCCAGCAGATATAAAGATTAAGATATACAGAACTATATTTTGCCTGTCACTTTGTATGGGTGTGAAACTTGGTTGCTAATGTTGAGGGAAGAATGTAGGCTGAGGGTGTTTGAGAATGGGGTGCTGAGGACAATATTTGGGCCTAAGAGGGATGGGGTAACAGGGGGTGGAGAAAACTACTTAATGTGGAGCTTAATGATTTGTATTCCTTACCAAATATTATTCAGGTGATCAAATCAAGAAGAATGAGATGGGCGGGGCATGTAGCATGTATGGGGTACAAGAGAGGAGTATACAGGGTTTTGGTGGGGCAACCTGAAGGAAAGAGATCACTTGAAAGACACTGGCAAAGATGTGAGGATAAGATAGATCTTTAGGAAGTAGTTTGGGGGGCATGGACTGGATTGATCTAGCTCAGGAAAGCAACAGCTGGCGGGCACTTGTGAATGCGGTAATGAACCTTTGGGTTCCATAAAATGTGGGTAATTTCTTAACTGGCTGAGAACCGGTTAGCTTCTGAAGAAAGACTCTGCTCCGTGGAGTGATTAACCTTTTGGCGCTGGAATTATTTTTTTAATTTTAGCACATCCTGTATATAAAATGTGAATAATACAGGAACCAAATACGTTAGAATTATGAAACAAACTGCATTTTGAAGAGAAAGTAACAGAGAGTATATACCATGTTTAAAATATTCAGTACTTATATTTGTTGAATAAATATATAAAATGCAACTTTAGAAGTTAGCGGTGCGGTACGACCGCTATAGTTGACATTAGGCTTCAAAAGGTTAAGTAAGTAAGTGTTTGTGACCCAACTGTATACTAATGGATGAATCTCAGCTTGATGAATTGTGTGGGTTAGGACAAATTGGTGTTGCAGGAGTGATATGTTCATGGATATACAACTTTTTCTTTGTCTCTTGAAATGTGTTGTTAGTGTGTATGTCTTCTGGTTTTCAGAGTGCTTGTCCAAGTAATAAACAACTTTTAATTTCCTGTATATTGTAGTGAAGAACAACATTTCAGAGGATCATACAGTAGGGTCTTGTTTTGCAGCAGTTCTTTTTATGGCGATTCACTCTTATGACCCCTGTGGAGTCAGACCAAGCACTCCCAACTTGTGGTCCATTGCTGTCACAACTCAAGCATCCTTTCTGCACTTAGTGCCCTTCTAGCTCTTTTCCGGTGCGCATGTGTTTCTTCTTTTTCTGTTTTAGTGCAGTTCTGTTAAGACGGAAAAGAACAAAAATTCAAAACAGTTGACGTTACATTCTTTCTTGATGTCTTCTGAACCACGGCCTGGGCCTTCTTCAGCAAAATAAAAAGTGATTTGTTTGATATTTTTTCAATTATCTGTGTTATTTTCTATACACCTAATTTATTAAATTAAAATTGTACATCATAGTGTAAATAAATATTGTAAATTATAAAATTATTTGACTAATTTGTTTGGCCCATGAACCTATCTCAATTTAAACCATATAATTATGCTCATTTTACATTGATTTGATTTACCACCAAATATTCGAGAATGTAATCCCATTGTAAAACGAGACCCTACTGTACTGCCTTCATGACGACAGGTTGACAACTGCCTCAGCCAGTGTGATACTGAGGGCAGCTTCAGGGTCTTTTGATCTTGTTGTATTGCAGGCTGTTTTGTAAAGTTGTGGATGTCATGATGTTTGTTTCAGATTTGACAATTATTCAGCTAATGTTATGGTAGATGGCAAACCAATCAACTTGGGGTTGTGGGACACGGCGGGACAGGAGGACTACGACAGGCTGCGTCCGCTGTCCTACCCACAAACTGTAAGTGTGTCTGCTGCTTGTTGGTTGTAAGAAGTTCATAGAAACACACAAAGGGCCTGATAAATGTGAGGGGTAAAAACATCTTGGAAGAACTAGGTGTAAATGGGAGGATATTTATTAGGGTGGGAGTACGTGAAATGGATTATCATGCTCATGATATGGTCAGTGACATAACTACCCAACATACTAGGAACCTCTGTGTGTGAGTGTGTGTGTGTGTGTGTGTGCACTTGAGAAGAGAGATGCATAAATGGTTTTGGTAGGAATGCCTGAAGAAGATAGAGCACTTGGATGACGTAGGCATAAATGGGAATATACTTTGAAAATGAACTTTAAGGAAGTCAGATGGGAGGCTGTAAACTTGATTCATCTGTCTCAGGATAGGGCAAGTTGCACTCTGTTGTGAACTTGGAAACTTTTCTTCAGGTTTCATAAACCACAGGGGATCTCCTTACTAGTGTAGGAACTAATAGGTTTTCAGCAAGAATCCTGCTCCATGGAGTTAGTTCATTAGATGGTAGGCTGGTTGATTGGTCAGTTGGCCGGTCGGTTATTACTGCTGCCAGTGATTATTTGTGATGATAAATGACACACACACATTTTCTCAAACCCTATCTTCCAAGAATAGGTTATTTTAATGACATCCTTGCACACAGTGAGCTGGTTCTGTTTCTGGTCATAATCCGACAGATGAGGCATAAATCTTGCAGAAGTCCAACTCACGGGTTAAGTCCTTGCATAAAATGTGTTGGCATGTACTGTATGATCATCGCAAACTGTAACACTGTTAGTTGTACGCTGTCTGCCCCATGGATGGTTTGACACACATCCATATTTTTGTCAGTCTGACCTGAACCTTCAGAAGGTGATGGTGGTGGTACCACTGCCGCCGCCGCATATGGACGTTGTTTATGGAATGTTTCGTTGCTATAATTTGTAAGTGTTGGTCCATTGTTCAACAAGAACTGCTTGTATTGACTGAGCCATACCAGTTTTTCGGTGCTTTCTTGGTTGTTTAAAAACTAATTTTTTTGGTTTGTTTTCTTGCAGGATGTGTTCCTCATTTGCTTTTCACTAGTGAATCCTGCATCTTTTGAGAACGTAAGGGCAAAGGTAAGAGTCACATATGTTACTGGCCATCATGTGGATATTGCTGTTAGCAGGGAATTGGAAAAGTGCTAAAGGCCATCACCTCACCTGGCACGCAGGTCATACTAAATTTAATAAAAATCTGTTAATTTCTCTAAAGCTATTAGTGTGGGGTGGCACAGTGGTGAAGGTGCTGTGCTACAAATTGGAAGGTCTCTGGTTCGATCCCAGCTTGTGTCAGTGAATTTTTCATTGACATAAAATCCTTCCGATCGCACTATGGCCCTGGGGTCAACTCAGCCTCCAACAGAAGTGAGTACCAGGAGTATTTCCAGGGGGTAAAGGCGGCCGGTGTGTAAGGTTGACAAGCTTACCACCATCCTGTGCCGTTGTTATGAAATCTGGGAACCTTAACTTACTGGAAACCTCTGGGCCACTCCAGGCCTGTAACGGGACTGCTTATTAGCTTGGGACAGGCTAGGGCACACAGACATGGAGTGCCATAAACGTATCCCCTCTAAAGGATCTGTATAGTCATATAATGTGTTCGGTTGTGCCCGTGTTTGATGAGGTGTTCTTTGTGTTCTGAGTTGGTGAGTGGACTGCTGACATTTGATGTAAGGACAGACTGTCTGTTATGAGGCGTATTTGCATCTTCACTGAGTGCCTTTAAGTTACTTACTCCTTTGATATCTCTTTACCTACACTCCACTTCGTACAAACTAGTTGGGTGCCAGAGGTTGTACAGGAGTCCAGCTTTACCCATGTCAGTAGCAAACACTTCCAAAAACAGTTCAACATTTCATCCAGAAAGCAACTGCAATATTTGTAATTTCTCATGTCTGTGACAGTTCCTTATTGTTTCCCCTTATTGTGCATCATAACTGTGCGCCATCTCTGTCAGACATCCTCCACACATTCACAGTTCAACCAGGCATACGAACAGGTTTGTTCATATCGCTGAGAGTTCATAACTTGAATTTTCATATGCAGAGGTGCACCTGTGTGCATGTAATAAGGCAAGAAACATTTACTTCATCTCTGAATTTGATATTGGGGTATTTACGACTCTTTTTCTTTCTTTTTTTTCTCCTTTTATTATTATTATTATTATCATATATAAGAATTGGATGAACAAGTGGTCACTGTATGTTGAGACCTGTATCATTTCTCTGTGTAACTCCAATGTGTCATTCCACTGGTGCTGCGTACTGATATTTCATGCATCTACCACTTGATATCGTATTATCTTTGCCATTGAGAGTGTGGTTGAATAAAACATCTCACTCCACTGTATGTAGTGTAGAGCTGCCCATCATCCTACAGGGTAAACAAAAGACGGTTTTGGTTGCATTTGGATCACTTGTTTTGTGCTTTGACTGTGAGGCACTGCTTCTGTGAAGTGTTACATTCTGCAGTCATTACACACACACACACACCACACACATATGCACACACACACTACATGCGTGGGCGTACACATACACATATCACACACATGCCACACACACCACACACACACACACACATATACCACACACATACGCACACAATACGACACACCACACACACACATACACATACCACACACACACACATGCACACAATACCACACACACATACACATGCCACACACACCCACACATACCACACACACACACCACACATATCACACACACACACACACACACATACCACACACACACCACACACATACCATGCACATGCACACACCACACACACACATACACCACACACGCACACACACACATACCATGTGCGCACACACACATACCATGTGCACACACACACACCATGCGCACACCCACACATACCACACACACACCACACATATCACACACACATACCATGCACACACACACACATACACCACACACATACCACACACACACCACACATCACACACACCACACACATACCATGCGCACACACACATACCACACACACACACCACACATACCGCACACACACATACACCACACACACACACACACACACCTCACACGTACCATGCGCACACACACACATACCATGCGCACACCCACACATACCACACACACACACCCACATACCACACGAAACACATAAATGCACTGTGGGCAGAACACTGAATTTATGAATGTTAAACCTGATGGTACATACAGTTGGTCTTAGGCTTTAAAAGGTTAAACATAGGGTGGACTTCATCCTTCGTCTCATTTTTAATGCAGCATAGAAGATTATGTTAGAAGATCATATACTATTGTCAGAGACTTGAAGAGCCAATTTAAATGCAAGTGACCATGCCAGAATTGGTATGCTGTGTATATTTGCAGTGGTACCCAGAGGTGCGGCATCATTGCCCAAGTACCCCGATCATTCTTGTTGGCACCAAACTGGACCTGCGAGAAGACAAGGAGACAATCGAAAAGCTTAAGGACAAGAAGCTGGCTCCGATCACATATCCACAGGTATGTGCAGATGGTTTACGTGACAGCTCAGAAGTCCTGCCATACCTCAGCATTGTCAGGACTAGCAGCTTGGCTAAGGGGCATGATGTGGCGTGGTCGATTGAGGCACTGTGCTACAAGCCAGAAGGTCGTGGGTTCGATTCCCGACAGTGTCATCAGAATTTTTCATTGACATAATCCTTCTAGCCGCACTCTGACCCTGGGGTCGACTCAGCCTCTAACGGAAATGAGTACCAGGAATATTTCCTGGGGGGAGGAGGGGGGGCCGGTGCATAGGGCTGACAACCTTACCATCTTTATGTGCCAACTGTCTTGAAATCTGGGGGCCTCAACCTCCTGGAACCCTCAGGGCCTGTCCAGGCCTGAAATGTTTTTTTTAACAGCTTGGCTGACGTTTCAATGACTTTTCTCAATCCACTGCAGTTATCGCTTCCATTCCTCTGAATCCTGGGAAGATTATTCACATTCTTCATTAATACAAAAGGTACTATTGATATTCAGGATTGAAAGAAAAGATCAACTGCATTTTTTTAATTCATTGTATATGTTCAAGTGTCTTTCAGTTTGTTAATCTTTTATCTTCATTTTCCAGTTTCTTCCATTCTTATTCGTCAGCTAATTTCATTTACTGGAGATATGTTGCACCAGGGATCTTGTATTTTTCAAGTTTAAGGTAGCCCTCACATAATTCAAGCAGTAAAGGGGGTAAAAGTTCTAATTAAAATTCAGCGTACCGTTATGACTATGTCATACTGTAACAACAAAATCAAAATTGAGCCCTTATAATTGAATTTAAAAGTTACTGAAGTGTTTTGTTTTTGCTGATGTGTGTTGTAGATTAACTTTGACAGATAGCAGACAGTTTTGATCTGGTGGATGTTTGAATAGAGTACAGTTCAAATGTAAGAAATTCTTTTGGCACTGAGGTTGGCCACATTCTGTAATTGGAATAAGATCATGGAGAGGACTGTATACATGAACTTACTGGCTGTGTGTGGCCTGCAGTCCGTGTCTTTAAATCCCCTGTGTTAGATGGTAATGAATAGCATTGTTCATCTGCATGTTGTACAAGTTCAGAACAGAACACAGAATACTGAATGTGATAAACAGACCATGATGAACAGTGTCGTGTGTGTGCATGTATTACAATTTGAAAATGAAACACAGAGTACTGACAGTGATAAACAGACAGTAATGAATGGCATTGTGCGTGTGCACGTTGTGCGACTTCAAAATGAAACACAGACAGGCAGGTCCAGGCTTTATGGGTCCTGAAGCTCTTGCAGTTTTTGGGACCCACTTCAAGAAAATGAATACAAAAATTAGGCATGAATGTGAATATATATTTAAAATGAGAAACGAAATCAAGAAATTACATATTAATAAAAGCTGACAAATATCACATACATCACAAAATCTAGAAAAATAACCAAATTTCGTATTAATTGACTGCCTGACATACCTCTCTTGATACTTTTTGTCCCACATTGTTGGGCTGCATGCTTCTTGATCTTGTTGCCGGCATCCATAACGGTGATATTTTATCAATTATTTCTGTCCAGTGGAATAGTTACTTTCCAACGTATTACTGATGTAGTGAATCGATCCCTGATCAGAGACATTGTTCAATAACATTCCACTGGAACATACAACATTCATTATTTGTAATGACATCCTTCTTTCACAGGGTCTGGCCATGGCAAAGGAGATCGGCGCCGTGAAGTATCTAGAATGCAGTGCGTTAACCCAGAAGGGTCTGAAGACAGTGTTCGATGAAGCAATTCGAGCAGTACTTTGTCCCGTGCTGCAAGTGAAACCAAAACGGAGATGTGTCTTGCTGTAGGCTGTTACAGAAAATATTGAACAAATATTTGAATTTGAAACTACACAGTGACAGTGGATGCTGGCCGTCACGTGGGCATTTTTGCCATTCACCGGGTCCATGTCGTATGGTTACAGATCCAGCTTAACATGGATTCTGTTCACCTCTTTTATTATAAAGGGGTTTGTTGATTAACAGGTTTTTACCATAAATGTTCTTCCACTGAAATTTATTTAACCATGTTCATGAAGCTTATGGGTCTCATGTCTCCTAACAGGATAGCTTGCTGACTTCTATACTAGTTCTCCCTAAGAATTGTAAGCATCTGTATGGAGCACTGTATGAAGAACAGCTTATCTTTGTTATTGAGATCTGTGAACGTAACTAAAAATATCCTCTTGTCTTTCACCAATATTTTTCCACATAACCCTTAAATTTTGCAGTTTTTTTCCTTCTAAAATTCTAGGAAATCGGCTTGAGGAAGGAATTTCCGATATCGTTTAAGCTTTCGTAGTGAAATAAAGCAGTTCTGTTGTCACGCATGCATCGTTTTCGACAGCAAAAGTTTATATAAATTGAGAATAAATCTTTGTTAATCTTGTTGTTGAGTGGTTTTTATTTTAACCCGTTCAGGGTGGGAGCGGGAATATGCTCGTACGTCTGACTGACTGAGGTCATGGAATTTCAGCGTTGTGCCTAGAGTATTATTTCATAATGTGCATTAGCTTGTTTTTAAACTATTAGAATATTCAAGGAACTATTCAAGTTAACAAATAGGTAGTGGAGTACTAGTGTGGCATTGGTTAATTTAATCAAGTTATGCCACATGAATGATGTACTTGTATGAGGCAGAGTCCGCAAGTTGTAAAATCGCAACCTGCAAGTAGGGTATTTGGGGATCGATGTGTACATATAGTAATGTACTTGGCACAAAAATATGTCCATAAATTTGATGTGAACAACAGTTAGCCAGGCTGGTTACAGTTGAAGTTCATAGCAGTATGGCACTTGGCCGTGAACAACACCTCTCAGTAACACGTACATGTTTGCCAGCCATCCTGAAAGTGTTAAGTGTGTCTGTGTGTAGAGATATCATGTTATGATGTAAATAGACTGTTCATCATCAGTTCATTATCAAAAAGGTACAAAATTAGACTTCTCCAGGGCAAGTGATATATAAGTACATGTGCTTTAACGTTATGTAAACTGAAGTTTTATCGATAGAATTGTTCGTAGGTCTCGTTTGGTTTTTGGAATAAACATTGATTGTTATTTTTGTGATCGGCTTACAGTGTACCTTTAAATTATTTTTTGATGAAGTTGTGTTTGTTGCACACCCCCCCACCCCATAAAACGTCTAGTTTGACATGCGTCATTGTCAGCAGTGGCAAGTAGTTTGATTGTAAAACCATCCATGTTGTTAGACTTCATTTGAAATGTGACGGCACACGCGCAGAAACCAGATTTTGTCTTTTGGTGAAACAGACGAGTCCATTTAAATCGGCGGGGGGCATCAGTTCATTCGACTACTGGCAGCCGAGGTGTGCGCATCAGCGGTAGTAATGCTGGATACACCACATGCTGAGGTAGTGTGAAGAGTACTGGCTACCCACTCCATTCGCCAGTTTCCCCTTCACTTCCCCTCCTGCGCGTCACCGTGTGCCATCACATTTCATCTGGAGTCTACGACAGTTTGGCCAAGTTATTAATGGCACAGTATACAAATTCTCTTGGGGTGTGACAATGTGAAGGACTTCAGAGTACCTGCATGACCTGTCAGCAGCACATGGCGAGATGCATGTCATGGTGATTAGGGTGATACTGATGCGATGTGCTCTTGTTAGTGGCACATTAGCGGGATCTGCATTGTGATGGGGACGGATTCATTCTGCTTTATCTACCAGTTGAGATACAACAGTGTTGGTTTGCTTTATCTGCAGTGGCAACACTTTGTTTCTTCAGATTAACACTTTAAACGCTGAACTAAATCCCATCTGCCATCTGCTGGCATTATTAGGAGCTCACCATATTCTCCACATTAGCAGGGTAATGGTTAATACAGATATGGAATCTTTTATATGTAATGACACGGACTTGGAGGTTTTCTGGATAAGGGATGTTACCATAATTTGGAGCACCATGCCTAAAATGTATGAAGGTGAATCAAAAAGTAAAGTTAATTTGCCTGTAGAGGTGCTGCAGTCGACACAATGGGAAACTTATAGCTTGTCTGAGTACAGCCATGATTTACATACCTTCTTTGAAGATGGTGGCACCACTTTCAAATGGCACTGTTGTAGAACAGCGAGCTGTGATCTATTTTTTGGGGTCAAAAGGCGATAAACATCTGAAGCCGATGATATGCAACAAGCACAAAAGTCTGCTGTCCGGGCAGGGGAGGGTGTTCTTTTTTGCTCCGAGATAATGTGCTTCCACATTCTGCAGTCAGGCAGCTGAAATTTGAACTTCTCCCGCACTCCTGACATAATCCAGACATAGTTCCATCAGATTGTCGCATGTTTGGACCAATACAAGTAGCCTTGCGTGGATGATAATTTGCCGGTGATGTTGCAGTTACAGATGTGGTGTGTACGTGGCTTTGATCAAAACCGAAAACGTACTCTGCAGACGAGATCAGAAGGCTTGCAGACCTCTATACCATGTGCGTCGAAGGAAAGGGGGTGATTATATTGAGAAATTATACACCTTGAGTTAGTTACAGACTGTTTTACATCAAGTAATAAATTAACTTTATTTTTTGAATCTGCCTCGTATTAGAACACATCTAAAGATTACAAATATAAGTACATAGCAGTTCTGCCTTCAAAATGAATGTGTTATGAGTTAGATAACATTAGTTGTGATGCAGCATACGAGGATGTAACCACAACAGGAAGCCCAAGTGCTTGCTATGGATATATAAATATATGATGATGTATCAGTCAAACACAACAAAACTTTATTATGTTTAGTATTGTATTAGGGCAACATGTTTCGATTCTTATAGAATCATCTTCAGGCCCCTCTAAGAATACAGATCCTTAACAATGTTTAAAACGCGCTGTGGGATCCCCAAACGCTTACATTCTTGATATAACTATGTATAAAATGCATGTGTCATTATGTTCTTATTATACAATCAGGATACTTATTTCTAAAACTTTAACTGGTGCATAGGAAGGAGGTTACACATATGTATTAGAGATCTCAAGGATCTGAAGGAGGTTACACATATGTATTTGAGGTCTCTAATACATACATGTAACCTCCTTCATATGCACCGGTTAAAGTTTTAGAAAGAAGTATCCTGATTGTACAATAAGAACATAGTGACACTTGCATTTTATACACAGTTTTATCAAGAATGTTAGCGTTTGGGATCCAGCAATGCATTTTAAACACTGCTAAGTAAGGATCTGTATTTTAGAAGGGCCTGAAGATGATCTATATGAATCGAAACATGTTGCCCTAATACAATAATAAACATAATAAAGTTTTGTTGTGTTTGACTGATACATCATTGTATATTTATATATGTGTTAAACACTTCGGGGTGGCAAACATTAAAAAAAGCTTCTTATAGAGTTTGCCCATATTTTAAGTTTGTTCTGTGACATAGCCAGATTCAAGAGTGTGTGGCTACCAGGGCACAGGATATAAGATCCCATATCTGTAATTCCTTTCACTGAACTGCTGCATATTACCTGTGAATTCATGATACCTTACTTTCTGTACAGTTCATATTTTTAAGCCTAACTGCTTGGCCAGACCCCACATCTGTTTTGATATAGGACTGCTGCATCTTGTGCGCTGCTACCGTGCATCACATCGCGTGGTTGTCTGTCTGCTAGCACCCTAGAACATGTCATCATTTGCCTGTGACACGTAGTAAGAAATAGTAACTTGTCTCTGTATGTAGCATAACACAGAGTGGGATGCCTTTCATGAAAATTCCACTATGAATGTACTTGAGATATAGTACTGTCGTTTATTTAAAAGAATGTTTGTACATATATCATAGATGCTTCTGACTCTATTTTGTTAACTGATATTGTTGACGCTTGAAATTGTATCTTCATTTACCACGGATGCTGCGTAAAAGCAAAAGATGTCTGTGCTAAATAAGTGGATATCCATTGTGCTTGAATTGCCACTTGTGGTCAAGTGTGAGAAAAAGCCCTTGTGGTATAGTAAGTTCACGTATCCAAAATACATTTCGTTACCATTAAGTATGACAGTAGAATGTGCCGCACAGCTACAGAAGAGCTTACGTAGCGTAATCTTTATTATCCCAGCACGGAGTATCCGGTCTGCGGTTTTTCCACACACGGTCATAAGTTGTTAGTGACCGAGATGTAGGCGGGCAGTAACTTTATTTAGCACCAAGTGCTCAAACGGAATCCTCAGTACACACAAAAATAACAGACTATTTACATAGACATCTTTAAGCTCTGTATGTATTGTGTATATAATACGGAAGTAACAGTTATATGTTTTGTCCGTGGCTCTGTGTTTTGGATTATCTGTGTTTATCAATTATCTATGCACCCCCTTCCAACTATAACCCTGGATAATCAAGAGTGCGCTGTACTTCCAGTGTGACAAACATCCCCACGACTTGGCAAGAGACAGTATGTGCTGCCATGTTTTGAGCAGCAGCAAAATAACTGATAGACAGTATAAGAGAACTTAAATATATTGACTAATTCTGTGTTTCATAGTGTCAGCGTCAGTTTCTGCATTAAATACCTGAAATAGTTCTTTGTGGACTTTCTTGGAACCTATGATATACCATTTATGGATAGAAAAAAGTCTGTTTTGATTTTATGTTTTACCAGTTTTCTCCCTAAACAGTAAATAACAGGGGAATGTTTCTTTTGTAAGATACTGAAAACAGCTACATAAGATTTTGGAAAAGCCTTCCAAAAAAAAAAATTCTGGTTTGAGAATTGCACCGCTCTGCGAATCGGTCTGATATTTCATCATGCTGTTAATGGTTCATACCTAGTCTGGCTCCTTCTGGACAGTTTGAGTTCATTAGATATTATTGCATTGAAGAATTTGTTTGGCTATCAGTTCATGTATTAGTTTTAATTCTGTCATTCTATTACTATGAGATGTTAGTGAATGAAGTATTTGATTTGCATTAACACAAGCTTTACACCATGATGAGTTCTTTCTGTGGTTGAAGTAGCATTGTTTAAATGGCCTGTAACCCCAAAGCATGTCATTTGCAGAAAGTGCTGTACGATTGGTGGGTTTTCAGCCTTCATTGCAATCAGGACACTAACATGGCCATGCAGAGCCGTTAGTTTGTTCGAACTGCCATTAGTAACTTCATTTTACAAAGAAAACCCACGATAAGTGGAATACGTGGTGGTTATATTGCTTCAATTTAGTCGTGACTTTGGAAGAGTTACCAGTTGCCAAAATGTGCAAAAACAAATGCTAACCCTGGAAGTGCTGGCTTTAATCACTGTAGTGCCAGGCCACCATTTAGTGTTAATCAAGGTGATTTTCTTTTATGGCAATATGTGTGGTTAAAACTGCCTTACAACTTCAACTGTGGGGGAAAGTGTCCCTGCAAATGTTTGTGTATGTAGTTCACATGGAACAGTAATAGATGTCACATGCTGTCAGTCAGGTGTCTAATTTTTGACACACTGCACTTGTACGATTAACCCTTTGGCACCTGACGTCAGGTATCCCATCATGCATTGTGATGCTCAAAATGTCGAGCGTCAGCTATAGTCTGATACCAAATTACTGCTGTTAAAATTTTGGTGCTTTGGTACCTCCAACCGAGCATTTAATTCTGGTGCGGAAGGGTTAATGGCATTCTTCTTAGATGAAATGTGTTTGCACAGGTGCTTGCTCGTCTGACCACGATGCATTCATATTGTATAATTTTTTGTATAATTTTCTACTGTAATTGACAAATTTGGTATTCATCATAAGTAGGTACAGTGGGATATGGTAGAACGAACATAATTGGTTCTAGAACCTCGTTCGTTATAGCATCTGTTCGTTCTAACATAGTTTGAAATATATGTATTTGGGGATAATCCGTTTCAGGCCCACAGCCTACAGCAAAGTTACTGTCAAAAATGTAAGGGTAAAAATAATATAAAATTAATTTAACTTTTATATATTGTACATGTAAATTCGAAAAGCATAAACAGTCTTTCCTTAGTGAAAGCTATAAATAAACTTCCCCTAGCAAAAAGCATAAACAATCTAACACACATGAAAAGCATAAACAGTCTTTCCCCAGTGAAAACTGTAATTGAACAAGTCATGTGCGGTTGATGGTATTTCTCCGCGTCCGTTGTAGCATCGTGATTTTATTGGTAAAAACTGTTCGTTGTAGCATACCCTACTGTATTATGTGTTCATGAATGTATTGAAGATGTGTGTACTCCTCCTCATACCCAGAATAGAACAACATTGTGGCAGAATCTGTGATGTAGCTGAAGAAAACTTTTCTGGACTTGAGGTGGTTCGATTGATAATGTGCTCTCCGCTCATCAAAACAGCCCGATACGGAAAAAGCAGATGATATCTCTGTTAAGGAGTTAATATTGATGACTGTGTCCACAGGTTGTGTTCAGAATGTTACCGGTTTTCTTCTTATGTTAATTTCTTCTTTTTAATCCATTGGTGTGAAATTGTTGTCCATTTAGAACTTTCAGCATTCCAGAAACAGCTTGCGTACGCGGGTACAAGATGGGACAGAAATAACGAACCGCATCCGAAGTAAATTAGCTATTGAAAGAAAAGTTTCAGTTTATTAACAGATATACAGAATGTCTGCGTAGGGATTGCCAGACTTGAGGATTTTAATAAATGAGTCATTCTGACTAACATATGCTATATCAACAGATGCCCAATTATCAATCATTATATCAGTATGAACATTTTCATGTTTCACTTGGTCTGTGTGATTGCAGTGAGTCCTAGAGTCTGCTGCTTGCATAATGGGAATAGGTGAAATTACACGAGGGGCATCAAATTCTCTTTTTGAGTCACAGGATTATGCATACAGAAGGGTAGAAGTCATTTTGAACAGTAATTGATGTAGCAAAACTGAAAATTGACATTTATGGGTGTAGTCTAGTCAAAACTGATGTTTTTCTTCCATTCTGTGACATAAATACGTATACTAACGTAGCCATGTCAGTAACACAACCAAATATTGATGCCTGTCTGTAGTGGTGTCATCCAACATAATTTCTTTTGATGTCATACATTGGGGTAATTCTTAATGATTTTTTTTTTGGTGTTACCCTAACACAACTTTTGTTATTTCTGCAGTACAATAAAAGATATGTATTGTAAATTTTTTTTTTCTTGCAGCCATATATGTGCATGAGATTGCTCATAGCAGTGTAATGGTTGACAGACCTACGTTATTACAGCATTTTTCACTCAAAATGACTTATATAGTAACATGTAGAAGTTTGGCACTCATGTGTGGAACATCCTGTGTATATACAATTCTTGAATTGATGGAAAATTAACTGTTACCATCAGCATTGGAAAATTCTACCCTGACTGAGGTTTTTCCTTGCTTTTTCCTCAGTTGTAAGGCAAATGCCAGGGTATAACTCACAAAGACGAGGCACGGCCTGCACCCTTCCCAATTAAGTGATAATTTTTATGCGGTTAGTTCATCGTTGATTGTAGTTTGACCACTCTGGGTTCGAATCCCAGAAAGCCTTCCAACCAAAATTGTTAATTGTGTCCTGTGTATTGTTTGTGTGTAAATGTGTACTGTACTGCTGCCACCGGTTGTCAACCCAATTGCAGTTAACAAATATATCAAAATGACATTTTTCAGGTTAGTGCCATTGCCACCTTCAGGCTTCCTCCCTCGACCAATCTTCCAGTAGTGGAATTTTTCCCATGGATTATTAACCTGTAGGTCAAAGTGTATACATGTCCTGCCAGCAACCCTGGCTTAGAACAGCAAATTTGGCCATATACAGTACTGGAACCACCCCTAACAACCTATTGCAGCCTTTAGTGGTATCTCTCTGAGGTCATACACAATAGTACAGAGGTAGTGATGGTGGTGATAGAGGTCACCTGAAGAATATCGTCAAATGGTGATGGTTACAGTTAGTTTGCTCTTGGGTCAAGAATGAGTGTACCGGTCTCATAACAAATTGCACTTTCTTTGCGGTAATTATTTCATTTCAAAAGCCATGAGACATTTCTGCACCACCCTGTACTGTGAAACTGTCCAAATAAACAATGAACAGTGGTGGATTTAAGTTTTGTGTATTAGAGTACATGTTCACATGAATTGCTCTAAATTCCCCCATTTGCAAAGACAGTCCATATCCATTTATTTAGAATAAATATTTCAAATCTTTACCATTCTTGGATTTACTTAGTCTTTATCATAAGCACAGAAATGACCATTCATTTGGGCCCAAATGTACATTGTTTTATTTTCTGTAGTCCTGCTACATTTCTCGGTTATCTTTATGGAGTCCGTGAAATCATGCATGAGTCATCACGTTTTACAGTATGTTGTCAGGCCCATAATAATATTGGTCAGTTAACACACATAAGGAGTGTACTACAGTCTTGCACTGCCAGTATATTACAGAATGGGCACTTTTAAAATGTGCTCACTTACCCACAATTTAATGGACTGCCTAGAGGTTGTTGGTGACAGTTGAAACATGTAGTAGGAATGTAGGATGTTGAGGAGAATATTTGGACCTAGGAGGGACGAGGTAACGGGGGAATGGAGGAGATTGCATAACGAGGAGCTAAATGATTTGTACTCCTCGCCCAATATTGTGCGGGTGATAAAATCGAGAA
>Ga0131853_10008529_pt1 | contig 18691 bp, 16 predicted proteins | sample TergutLab28metaG_FD_92764 | JGI IMG/M metagenome (GOLD analysis project Ga0131853, IMG submission 92764) | Labiotermes labralis P1 segment gut microbial communities from Petit-Saut dam, French Guiana - Lab288 P1 (version 2) (version 2) | ecosystem: Host-associated > Arthropoda: Insects >...
ACACACACACACACACACACACACACACACGAGAGAGAGAATTTCATTCATACATGTACACGTTAAAGAAAAGACGGATACAGAAAAGCATAATACCTTCCTTCATAATATATGATGTTCCAGTTTCACCTTGTAGGTAAAAAACAATGCCTCTCTACAGTGGAAGTGCCAGTCATGAAAATGTTTCCACTTTGTAACATGAGATGCAAGAATCAACAATCTGAAGCATACCATCAAATGAACTCCATACGTATATAACAAGAAACAATGTGCTAAATTATAACACTGAATAAACTGTAAAGTTCATAATGCACAGTAAGATGCAAGAATCAATAATCACTACCTAAAAAGTCAAATGAACTCAAAGTATATACGATTAAGAAATAGTGTGCTAACATATGTCATAGTTTAATGTGTAAGTAACCTTTCAAACACTGTGAAAAACAACTGTGCTTGACACTTTTTCATGCCCCAGAGAATTTCCCTGAAAATTGGTGGAGACATCTTGAGGTATTGTGTAAAAAAAACTGTATTTTTAGTTTCCAACAAACAACATTTTATATATATACATATATATATATATATAGTCAAAACACAACAATATATTCAATAATGTAAAGTTTGCTACATGTTTCAGTTCCACATACTGAAATGTCTGCCTGATGATGGTTACTTGTAACCGAAACATGTAGTAAACTTTTCATTATTGAATATATTGTTGTGTTTTGACTGAACGATTATTTTAGTTAGTACATTTTATATAGTTGCATATGACGGTATACTTCATAATTACTGCCATGGATTGCAATGGAAAAATGATGCTACAATGACGATAATGCATACCAATGATAAGACAACAGGGCTAAGAGGTTTCTTAGGGGCCACCCAGGATGATCATGTAGTGGACAAGGATCAGCCACTCCCAAATAAATGCCCCCTGCCTTCTTAACATCTTCACCATCTGGAATGGCTACAGACACCTTTTTTACATCACACAGTGGAAGAATACTAATGGTATCACCACCACTGTCAACTCTGACAAGAAAGTATCCTCGTTGTCTCCAATCATCTACCTCCAGGTATACTCTTGCAAGTTCTAAGGCCTGGAAGAAATCAGAAAATCATTTGCATGTAGCATACAAACTACTGTTTTTACAGCCCACTATCTGTGTAATGCCGAGACCAGTTTGAATAGGTATCCAATACATCCATGTGCATAGGGCAATGAAAAACAAATTGGTTTGAACAATTTTTGGTTAATGATACATACAAGAATATGATCAGATCAACCAGGTTCAGGCAGTCTGGGACCATGATCAGACATTTTCATGATCTTCTTCCCAACTGTTTCTATATTAACAGGCTTCTGAAGTACTCACATACAAACAAAAAAATGAAAGGAATGGATACTACAATAAAAGGAAAACTTTAGACGAACACTATCAAAGTTTATTATTCACCAATGAATGCAGAAGCGACTGTCTTAAAAACAATATTAACTTCCCAACTGTTTCTATATTAACAGGCTTCTGAAGTACTCACATACAAACAAAAGAATGAAAGGAATGGATACTACAATAAAAGAAAAACTTTAGACGAACACTATCAAAGTTTATTATTCACCAATGAATGCAGAAGCGACTGTCTTAAAAACAATATTAAAATTCACAGTAAGACAGCTCAGACATGTTTCGGTGTAGTCACACCATCTTCAGGGAGTTTATTATCCGTGCTTGCTAATATTACATTTTGTTAAAATAGTCAATTATGGTGCATCAGTATATGATTCAATTGGTGGTGATGTGGCTGCATATATTACTAGTGTCCTTGTTGGTGAGTGTACAAAAAAATTTTTATAAACACATTTTAATTTTTATTATCTCCCATGTTCTTCTGGACATATTTGATACTGACAGAAGTCATTAAACCAGTCCCTGATAGCCGTTTTTACGTCTTCAAATGTTGTTACGTGGAGTTTAACAATGTTATCTTTCACAGTTCCCCAAAGTGAATTGTCACACGTCATTACGTCTGGACTTCAAGAAGGCCACGCCGTATCAGATCAATGTCCAATCTATCATCCACTAAATTTGCTAACAAGACACTCTCTAACTGGAAGAGCATAATGTGCTGGTACACCACCTTGTTGCAGGATAGCAACTGCCTCAAGACCTCTCTCACGCAGATGCGGCATAAAACCACTCCTGAAGCACGTTCAAATAAGCAGTGTGATAGAAACATATACCAAAACAATGTGGCAGAATCACATGATATTCTGAAACTGCTGCCCATATTGTGACATGTGGACTCAATCCCATGAAGAGGAACTCTGTGGCCAATCTGTAGTTGTATCTGATGGACCTGACAGTGCTGTAATAGTCAGTTGTTAAACAGAACAAGGAACTTGGAACTATATGGTGTGTACAACTTTGCCATTTTAGGTGGCAAGGCATATCTGTGTGTGTTTAATGCATGTTTCATACCCAAGATTTTCAAATGATAATTGGTACAATGTATGGCCTCCCCAACATATACACATAGACACATTTTAGTAAAAAACTATGCTGATAATATAACATATTACTTACCTGACTCTCTGAGAAAGTATTACATAATTTTAATGGCTGTTTTTTTAACTTTACTGTAGGAAAATTTGGTGCTGGAAATGCACACCAATAGTAAAAATGATATTTCTTCAGGTCCTGAAAAACAAAAAATATGAGAATGTTACAGCAGGACACAGCAGCAGTAACAAACAGTTGGTATAAAAGCTACAATTACCGCATATGTCAGTAGAAAAAATCGAGATAGTAAGGCAGGGTTGTCCAGTGCTCTTCCACTAGTGATACTCTGCCATAATTCTTGGCTCAGTTCTTCTAATAATGCAATTTTATTGCAATTCTTGAATGTTTCAAGTGTATTTTTATTAAGTAAAATCCCATGTGCAGCAAGCAGTGGCTTTTGTACTTCACACTCCCTGAAAACACAATATGTGAATGTTAATAAAAGTGCCTTACATTCACAGTAAATGTAGCAGCATAAAAACAAATATTTTGCACATGGCCTAGCAACCATAAGTACATAAATCATACCTCACAGCAAAGCTCACGAGTCAACGTTACATATGGATAAATATATGTCATTGTACGTTACAAATTACAAACAATGAAGAAAAGGTGAGCCTTACTGCAAGTTGTCTAAGAACATTGTGATGTATCATTTAATCTTAAATATGCTGTTACATGCCCTCTCTCTCACACACACACACACATACAATTCACATGAATACTCACACATTATGATGCATTCCATACATTACATGTAACATTTAATCAAGCTGACAATGTATTGCATGTACTTGACACCGAGTGATCAAATGGACACAAAACTCATTATATACAGCTAATAAGTTGATTATGATTAATTTTTGAACATACAAAATTTCACCAGAATAAATCTAGTGCATATTTCAGTGCTTATGTAATGGTGAATTAAACTGAGTTAAACTCTTGAATATATTACTGCGAACATAGCATGAAATTTTCTGAACATCAGAGAGGTTGGCAGTTGGCCATAAAGATGGTATCAATCCTTGTATGGATACTGTGTATGGTTAAATTTGCAATTTTTCTTGGTTATTTACAATGAAGTGCACTAATGAAAACACAAATAAGCATGGGAACGGTAAAAATCTATAATCTGGCCTCTGCCCATGACAAGTGTAACAATTTTCTTTTCTGAGTGAATATATTTTTACTGTAAAAATAACTGCCCCCAGACATTATTCGACGAGACTTACTTATTATTCCGCCTCCCATAAATCCAACCCCTCGTCTGTACCTCGGGGTATTGTAGATTCATACTCTACTCTACTCTGGGTCACGTGGGGGGCGGTAACAGTTGTGGAGGGTATACCCTGATGGGGATTGCTATGACACACACTGGCTAACGGGGCTCTGGTCTACCCAAGCCAAGGTGGAAGGTATTGTGCTGAAGGCTGCATAGCACTGGGGTGGTGATAGCAGTGTCATTAACAATTCCCTTGGGGAACCAGGCTGCATCCCATTGTATGTAGCCCTTCCGTCTGTGTGGGGTTCCATGGACGGTGACCTTACATTTTTCCCCATATGCAGAAGGGCTCCTTTTTGGGGACTCCGGCAGACATACATGAATGAATGAATAAACAGACCAGTGACTCTGGTGATGGAGTATTCCTGTCCGTGGGGGCCCTGTTAGGGAACATGGAGGGGCTCCCTTACCAGGGACTCTGAGGGAAACATAAAAAGAGAGATGTAAAAATGCCCTGTAAGTGGGTATCTCTCTCCATAGGAGGCCCCGCTGGGGAACCTGGAGGGATTCGCTTGCCAGGGCTTTTTGAGTGAAAAGGATAGTATATCTGGGTACCTGTCTTGGACCCAGAGAACATTAATATTTTAAATATGGGAGCCATCTGGAACTTTGGTAAAGGGACAGGGCTCTCCTGAGCTGATATCAGATTATGGGGCACAAAGGGCCATAAGGCCTAGGTTCATCGGGACCACATAGGGCCCGAACCCAATACAAATCTATCGATCTACTTATTACTCTTCAGCCCTATAGCCCTCTGATAGCCTTGGCCTCCTTAATTATGAATGCCCATTCTTCCCTATCAACTGCCTTCTATCAGCATCTCTTAACCTTCATCTCCCATGGATCCTTCTCCACATCTTCCAGCCATCTCAGTCTAGGTCAACCTCTTCTTTATCTTCCCTCTGGTTTACTCTCAAAATACTTTAACTGTCCAGACCTGATCTATTTTTGCTACATGTCCAATCCACTCCAATCTTTTCTTTTTAGTATCTGCTACCATGTCTAGATCTTTATATATTTCCTTCAATTTCTGCCTAATTCTTATTCTCCATATTCCTTGCTCTACCACTGATACATATATCACTCTTAATATTTTCCTCACCCATGTACTCAGTCTTTTCATATCCATCTGTCATAGCCCACGTTTCACATCTAGACACTACCAATGATATCAACATACACATCTTACTCTTAAATGTTTTACTCATGGCACTACACCTCAATATTTGTCTTGGACTATAGAAATATCTATTACCTGTAGCAATTCTTGATTTTCTTTCCTCACGTATTAAATTGTTTGAATTCATCTAGGTTCCTACATAACAAAATTCTGAACCCCTTCAAATACTTATCTGCCGTACTCTAAATTTGAGATACTTCTGCTTATCTTAATGTACTTTGTTTTGTTTGTTCCACCTGACTCACTGCAATAACTTTATCTATCTCCTTTTGAATCGCACACCTGTAATTCATGATAACAGCTAACTGGTCTACAAGAGTTTGTATGCGATATATAAATCGTGAAAGTTGGCATAACAACGATATTTCCCTGACCCACTATTTCCACATCCTTAGGTTGTACCTGTAAATGGATAAATGGAAAATAAAGGAATGACTGTGTTGTGTAGTTGACACACATCAATTTTTTTTTATTGTGGTTTTCTTTTAGCGTTCTTACATGTACTGTACATTAGTCATAAACTAAGTTTACTCATGCTTAGTTCTCGTCCCTCTTAAGACCAGGCATGGGTGGAATATAATTTCCTTCCACTTTTTTTTGTTTATAACTGGACTCGCTAAGTGTATCGCACAAGCAGTGTGTGAGCAACACATGTAACAATAGTTGCTTTGTTCTGCGGGAGCAGTCTGCTGCATAGCTCGAACTGTGTCTGAGCAGCAGAGTCCGAAGCTGGACAGTCAGTCAGTGCAAACAGAAATGAAGAGTCCACTGGCGAGAATTGTCACTGATACATCTCAGTTGTAAATGCAATTACTCTACACTCTTTCACAATAAAACTCCAATATATGTTACTTGGGGATTATTGAGAGTGTGTGCGACCTGCCCGACTCCCTGTCTTAACAAGAGTTACGAGCTCTGTCCTCCCTGGGAACAACATCTAAGATATGTTCCTCATCAGGTCCGCTACGGATACAACAAATGAATGAATGAACCTACTGTTCAGTCACAGATTATATCAGCGTGGCCTGCCACCTGTTGGCTACAGGCAGGAACTTCCACATATTCATGATGCTTCAAAATAATGGTCATGTAGTACTGAAAAAAGAACCATCCCCATCACTAATCTCAGTTTCATAATTTCAGCCACTTGGAAAGCCCACATGACATCTGAGACTCTTGCAGCGGCTCTGTTGATGATTCTAGTAGTAGTAGTAGTAGCAACAGTAGTAGTAGTAGTAGTAGTAGTAATAGCAGTAGGAGTGGTAGTAGTGGTGGTGGTGGTAGTGATGGTGGTAGTATTTAACGCTCAGGAACTTGGAGGAATTCCATTCCAATTCTAGCATACTGCCAACATGATTTTACAAGTGATGGTGTATTCGTAGCACTGATAACCATAAAATTTTTTAGGTAAACAAGCAAGCAGGTAAAAGTCATCCTTTACCAAATGTATCCTTGCTGTCCTTCTTAAATCTATTTATACCTCAAAATCTGATGCTTCATTTTTTTGTGGCTGTGCCCATCTCACTTTCTTTGCTAAATATTCCTTATTACTTAATTTTAAAAGCTCACTTAATTCGCACGTTTGAACCCCTGAGATTTTAACCTAGTACTGTTGTTTAATATCTGTTTTGCATACTTCTTGTATGCCAGTCATTTTCTTAACCTCTTGTGCTAGCATTTAACACACTGTCTCCATATGTTAGGTGTGGCACAGGACAATCAGTTTCACTATGGTCTATTCCATATAGCTATGGCACCAGGCTAATTTAATATTCACTGAACCAACCTCACTCTATGTCAGCTATACTATGAGACACCAGTCAGGCATCAACATCTTACATAAATTAAAATCAAACAAATGTCGTTATGTGTAATTCCAATGAAATCTGTAATATTGAAAAAAATATTAATCTGAAACACTACTTTTGTATCTGACATGTAAGGTAATATTAAGTTTCATACTTGTAATGGAAATTTCCCCAACTGTCCAGACCAGCCTTGAGGCCTACTCAGCCTCCTATAAAATGGATACGTTGTGTTTCAAAGGGGTAAAGTGGCCGTGGCGTGGCTTTGACTACCCACCCTCAACTAGTGCCGAGGTTAAAGAAAGAGAAGAGCTGAAACTATACTCCCTCCCTGGGCCTTCATGGCCTGTACTAGAATGAACTTTACCTTTTCTACTAGTTTATTTATCTAACCCACTAGTAAGAATGTTTTGTACAAAAAAAAAAGCATTAAATATTACTCAGAAAATCCCTCTGAGAGTGATAGCAAAGTATGGCAAATAAAATCCACGGCAAATAATTCCGTACCGAAATTCTAAAGTAAAGTACATTAACACTGTGTTGACACAAAATTAGTAGCCCTGTATTATCAGGATTTTTATACATCTATCTTTACAACATTCGAATAATTGTCTTACGTATTATATGCACTGCAGTCTACATGAAGAAACGATGTCAATCCAGGCGGAATTGCATTTGAATAATATCCCCAGACCGGTCGAACTTTTTCTTCTAGTTTGTCAATATCGAGCTTCACTTGCGACAATTTATGCCAAAAACTCGGATCCACCTTCGAATTAAAAGGAGAATACTGCAAGATATTCGAATTGTCAACATGCGTCATTGCCCTTATTCCGCGCAATACATTATCAGTGTGTAGTCACTAAAAAAAATACGGTTTGTCCCTATCCAGTTCGACGTCCAACTTCTACCTCAAACCTCACCAACTCACGAACCTGACGTACCTACCACTTGTAGTCGGTGGTCGATTATCGATAATGTTTCGATAATTCGAGATGTCTGTTGTGATGGCAACGATAACGATAACAAGTGTTTCACTGGCTGTGGAGGAGTCGGGTATTGTGTGAATGTTGGTGGTTATCTTGTACCCTGTGGTTTGAAAATCGAAGGACGTTTCCAGGATGAAGATAGAAGAAGTTAAAAGTACAGCCAAAATTCAAAGGATATCAGCACATAGTCATATTAAGGGACTGGGCTTGGATGACGGCGGAACAGCAATGCAAGCGGCAGCCGGTTTAGTTGGTCAGGAAGCAGCACGTGAGGTTAGTAGCTATGCAGTTTCTGTCACAGTATTCGGTATGTTGTGAAACTTGGGTAGTCGTAAACTAGTGCTACTGAGAAATTGTTCGTATCAGTACGCGTCTTTAAGTGTTATTAAGGTTAATTCTTTCTTATTGTCCAAACATCATTTCTTCAGTGCATCATGCTGTATTCTTTGAACCGCGTCTGCACATTACTTGCTTACTCCATGGAGCAGAGTCCATGAAAAGCTTCTTAGCTAGTCAAAAAATTCCCTCATTTTATGGAACCTGATGGTTCATTACCGCGTTTACAAGTGCCCGCCACCGGTCTCTATTCTGAACCAGATCAAACTAGTCCAATCCCCCCCAATTGCCCCGCCCATCTCATTTTCGATTTTATCACCCAAATAATATTTGGTGAGGGGTACAGATCATTAGGCTCCTCATATGTGGTTTTCTATACTTCCTTGTTATCTCTCCCTCTTAGGCCAATATGTTCTCCTCCACACCCTATTCTCACCACACTCTAAGCCAGTGTTCCTTCCTCAGTGTGAGAGATCAAGTTTCACACCCATATAAAACAAAAGACAAATTTATAGTTTTGTATATCTTAATCTTTATACTCTTAGATAGCAAACTGGAAGACAAAAGATTCTGCACTGAATGATTGCAAGCATTACGTTATTTCAATCTGCATTTTGATTCATCTAGGTTGTTCCCAAATATTTGAACTGCTCCACCCTTGCAAAGAAATTATTATAAGTCTTTTATATTGTGACTTCATCTTGAATTCTGATCTTAGGACATGACCATGTACTTACATTTATCAGCATTAACTTCAGTCCTATCTCCTTACTAACAACTACTAAAGCTTCTGTGTTTTTCTTTATAGTATAGCCGCTTACTGCCAATATATTAACATTAGCAGCATAAACCAGACTATGTCTGCACATATGTTCCTTAAATTCAGGAGCACCAGGGAATCAGAATAAGTTAACATACTTTGGGCAAGAAAGTTGCTAGCTTCTTACTGACAAAGGGACAACTTACATGTATTAAATATAATATGAACCATAAAAAAAACTGTTCCTACCAACAACAATTTAGATCCTTGTTCCTGCATTTGCTGCGGTAGTATGACTATTACATTAGAACGTGTTCATTGTCACAGTAATCTCAAAGATTCAAACATCTGGGTTGTGAAAAATGTAATAAGAAGGCACTTTTTTTATTTCTGTTGCATAGATTTCTTGTCCTATAGATCTGTCACTGTCTTATAGGTTTTATTTAATTAGAAAATCAGGAAAAAAATGTGAATATGCCACAGTGTTACACTATATTACATAGTATATCATGTTTGCAAGTTTTATATCATTTCATGCCTTACTTAGTTTTATATAAAACTGTACATAATTTATTTTGCAGTACATTGCATCAGATTAAATTTAATGGGTGCATGTAAGTACATTGAACTCTTATATGGATGTCCCCTTACCTTCATATGTTTTAAAAATGTTAGTCTGGAAACTGACTGAACACTAGTAATGTACCAGACCCTGCAAGTTACATTATATTATTATTATTAATGAAAGTCTCTTATAGGCTGCAGGAGTTGTAGTCGACATGATTAAAAGCAAGAAAATGGCTGGCCGAGCATGTCTTCTAGCAGGACCACCAGGGACTGGAAAAACAGCCATAGCTCTTGCAATTGCGCAAGAATTGGGCAGTAAGGTAAGTACCAACATAAAGATTGAAATCTTAGGTGTAATGTTGTGTTGATCGATAAGTAGTTATTGATGTTTCAGAGGAGCTTGCTTCTAATGTTCAAGGTCTAAGTCTAGTTCATGGACTGCTTACACCTCGACATTGGAGGCAGTGAACTCCTTCAAAACGTGAGAGCCTCAGATCTCATTAGGTATCAATACATTTACAGTTGGCCCAATCTACTAATAATAGAACTGTTGTCATGTCATGTTTCTTCTTCCTTTTCTAGTCCTTCATATCATTTCCCATTAAGTGCTACAACCCACCTGGCTATTCAATTGGTAGGCATGACTTTTTCTCAAGGAATCTAAGAGGTTTAAGTGGCAGGCGGTGATATTATTAACACTTTTCACTATTGATGTTGTTTATTTTAACTACCGATGTTAAAATTTACAGATCGCTGCATATGAACGCCCTTGAAAAGTTATCCACTGTTAGCTTTGGTACGCGAGGACAACTTGTCACTTCCGAGTTAAAGAACAGACTCCTTTTCATTAAGTTTCCCAAAACTCGAAAGTATTAAGTTACCCCTTTCTTAAAATTTCTTACTGTACCCAATTGGTCGAATGTTAAATTTTGCTGCTCCCTAATAGGTCCAAAAGTCATAATTTTGAATACGTTAACCCCACTGGCTTCTATTTATGTAACATTCTTCCATTGTTGTCACCCGAGTTAACTCCTTCACGCGTCTCACTAATTTCTTTAGAGTTCAAGCGTGCCTAACATTGTAAATCTTCCCCACACGACTTAAAGCGTTCCAGAAGCTGTCAAGGTTTTCAAAGTCAGTCTTCTTTTCTTTTTTTCTTTCCAACTTTTCTTACCCCATACACTTGATTCTGACAAAGTCGAAATTGTTAGCTTGCTACACCTGCCATAAAACTCTCTTCCCCTGTAAGCTGTAATACTGACACTGTCCAATTTCTCCCCTATCATAAGCCAAACCATCAAATTTTTTAAACAGGTCTGACCTAGGCTTTAAATGTACAATTTTGTCTCTTAATAAAAGACTTACACCCTATATCGGTTATTCGGTTATAGTGTACATAATACCGTGTCGAAGACATACATTTCTTCATTGATACTAGACACAAATGATGCTAGTTTTAGAAGTGTCATTGGTGTTTATCTTATCTTTTTGTTCTTAAGAATGGGACCTTCTTGGTTGTAACACCTTGTAATTTTTTGGTGGTTGCCACTAATTCAGAAGCATCTAATCCCTCTGTCTTCAGAGAGGCTGATAGAAGGAATAGGGTACTCTGAAACAGTGGGGAACACCTGAGAGTCTTCATGGTGAATTACATGTTAGTGTGTGCTTAATTCTGTTGCTATATCACATTCAGTCTTCAGATTATTAATAATCTTTGATGGTCGAATTAAACTTCTGCTTCATTCACAGGTTCCATTCTGTCCCATGGTTGGCTCTGAAGTTTTCAGTTCCGAAATAAAGAAGACAGAAGTGTTAATGGAAAATTTTCGACGAGCTATTGGATTGAGAATCAAAGAAACAAAAGAGGTTTATGAAGGTGAAGTGACTGAACTTACACCTGTAGAGACAGAAAATCCTATGGGAGGTTTGTTAAATTTGTTTCCCTAACTATAAGTTATTGAGACATTTTGGTGTTCTGTTGCTTATTATTTGCAATATGAACAGTGACATCCATGCTTATTGTGCAGGTTTTATTTACGTGCATGAAAGATGGAAACTTGAGATACACTTTTGTTTGTAAAGAAATGGAATATTTGAAGCTCCCACATCAGTCACCAAATATTGTCATGTTACAATATAGTATCAGTAAAACATGATCATGTTCTTGATGCAGTTGTAATCATTAAAACAAAATTTTGTCACATTGAAACGTGTTAAAAATGTTAGCTTGATAGTTACGTATGTGTAACAGAACGAAAAAGAGATAAACTTACTTCATAACAAAGTCTATAATTTTTTCCTGTACAGCTTGTTTTAGTAGTGAAATTTCTGTGAATTATTGAAGAATTTCAGTTCTGTTCAGTACATAGTCCACGCATCATACCTGGTAGTTGTAACGTGTCAAAGAGTTCACATCAAGTTAGCTGCTTCTGTAACAGTAATGATAAATAATCCACATGACAAGGAGCTGTGCACACAAATGTTTACATAGGTGATTTAGTTGTGCAGCTGCAATCAAATTGGCCTTTGTGCATGTGTGCATTGGCAGATCTTGGCCATTTAACAGGTGGCCAAATACAAAGCTGAAAGTTGTTACATTATCATTGGTGACTTTGACATCATTCCATTTCATACCAAGAATCGTGATGTACATGTTTTAGAACCATGTGAAGATAAATTGTGACCTCATCATCATAGCACATGTTAAAACACACTTTGTCTGTAAGACATTGTTCTTGTGTAGAACATGATGTGAATAATGATCCTTATTGTGGGAGTTGCTGTTGTCACAAGGGGCACAAATTTATGGCAGAATTGCCTTAAAGGGAAGCCGTTGTTGTAAATTTTTCATGATGCCTGAGGGTTATACAGTCAACACAGAGATGTACAAGGGTTGGAAGAAGGTTCAGATGTTAAGGTTGTGTTACAAGAATGTGCACATTGCATCCTCCAGAAATGTTGCAAACATATGTAAAGCTGCTGACTGAAGTATCAGGCTAGTGAATGACAGTATTTTGGAGATGACTGTTTTTAACCTTTGGATTATGGAGTAATAAAACTTTGGACATGTACTAAACTGAATGCATTTTGTACCAAATTTTTAAATTATTTTTCAACATTTTTTTTAAATGTATTATTTAAACTAAGTTGAAGACAAAACATTATTCTTATTCAGATTTTTCATTTCTCAATAGTCTATATGGAATTAAATGCCTAAAATTTTTTGAGAACAAGGAAACTAGTTTATAAGAGAAATGTGAATAAATTTGTTTTGTTGTGAGTGTTTCTTGCAACTGTTGCTTGTTATTTGAATTGTCTTGATAGAAAGGTCCTTGCACACCCATTCTGAGCACTGGCAATGTTTCCAGTCTGTTTTCATGTACTTTGTGGGTGGACAGATAGAACGAACATTGGTACAAAATGAGTCCAGTCAGATTTGAAAAAAAAATACAGCGTACTAAAAGAAAATATACTCGCTGCATAATGATTATTTTGTATCAAGGGGACTTCAAAGAACAAATAAAAAAACTGATAAAGTTGTTACTATGTACCACCAGGGACTGTTGAAGAGAAACCAAGCATGGGTAAATTTTATACCCAGTCAGCAATCCAAGGGTTAAGGACATTTATTTCCAGATTCAAGACTTGGTGCCAATGCTGGAACCTTCTGAAGCTGTGGGACTGGCAGTTGTAACACTTTTAAAATTATTGACTATTAATTTATGTGTTATAATTTCAGAGTATGTGTATGTGCTAATAATTGTAATGTGTGCATAGGGTATGGCAAGACTGTAAGTCATGTCATAATAGGACTTAAGACAGCGAAAGGTACAAAACAACTGAAGTTAGATCCCTCAATATATGAATCTTTGCTAAAGGAGAAGGTGGAAACGGGTGATGTAATATATATTGAGGCAAACAGTGGTGCTGTCAAAAGACAGGGTCGAAGTGATACCTTTGCAACAGAGTTCGATCTTGAGGTAAGTGGTACCAAGCATTCATTTGCAGTGTCTGTTGTGTTATTGTGACCTGTAACATCATGTAGTACCAAGTACAGTGAGTAGGATTAGGATGCTGTAAGCTTGTACAGACAGGCACGAAAGGTAGTCATGTCTATGAAAATGCTGGTATCAACCTACATGGTGTCAGTCTTAGAATACCACTGTATGTAATTTGAATGCATATTGTATTTCTGTGAGTAGTTTTAAAACAGTTTATTTCTTATATCCAAAATTGTGGCAGGCTTGGAAACTATTTAGTTTTCTAGAAGTACATTATCAAATGCTGACATATGAGGTTGTCACAGATGTGTTGCTGAAGATTCAGGTCTTCTGGGATGTTACTCCACACTGTTAGTTGAGAAGTTACTGACGTTATGAAGGATCATAGTGCCTTTTTCTTCATGGCTCAGTAGTCCAAGAAGGGTGCTCAGACTCTAAACATAGAGACAATACAATCATTTGAAATGGCATGAGCTGTTCATGTGGTACAATGTAACATCCCGGACTACCTGTGTCTTCATGATCATATTGATTTTGGTAGGATGAGAGTAGAAAGAACACTTTTCTTTTTTGTAGAATCAAATTATTCGTCATCTAACCACCCACCCATAAACATATATTTGTCTGGTTACCTGAATTCTAAGTGCCACATTGAGAAGCACACAGACAAACACTTGTTGTAGTTCTTTATATATGATACGGTGCCTATGTCAGGTATACCCATCAAGCAGTGCGATGCTCACAACACTGAATGTCAGGTATATATGACAGCCATTTAATGGCCTACTTATGCAGCTGTCATTGAAATTCCAGTTTCCTGCACTCAACACTGGGCATTTAATTCTAATTTCAAAGCATTAAATGTTCATTACTAACCTAGGCCAGTTGTTTTGTTTTGTTAGGCAGAGGAGTATGTTCCACTTCCAAAGGGAGATGTGCACAAGAAGAAGGAGGTTATCCAGGATGTGACATTACATGACTTGGATGTTGCTAATGCTAGGCCTCAGGGAGGTCAGGATATCCTGTCCATGATGGGACAACTTATGAAACCCAAGAAAACTGAAATTACAGGTAGGAGGAATATCATTGTAGTTCTTTCACATCCAGTAGTTTCTTGTAGAAAGTATTTGTAGTCTTTATGAAAGCCATCCCGTTGTATTCATTGCTAAACAGTCCACACTTATTCAGTCTAACACAACACAGATTTATTTTAATAAATAATATATATAAATAAAAAGTATAAATATATATAAATATTAAAGAAATAAATCTGCGTTTTGTTAGACTGAATAAGTGTGATCTTTTTTTATGTTTTGTTGACTGTGCATCCTTGTATAATCTTCTAAATAAAGCCAACTTAGTGCACAATTTTTCTTAGTATATTTATTTCTTTTCTCTACGTGTTTCGGGCGACTACGTGCCCATCATCAGGAGATATAGCTGTATCTATGCAACACTTGGTATTTGTCACTCTGTGTGGATGACTGTCTAGTATGCAGGGTGGAAAAAAATTCCACCCTGCATACTAGACAGTTATCCACACAGAGTGACAAATACCAAGTGTTGCATAGATACAGCTATATCTCCTGATGATGGGCACGTAGTCGCCCGAAACACGTAGAGAAAAGAAATAAACATACTAAGAAAAATTGTGCACCAAGTTGGCTTTATTTACAAGATTACAAGAAGTGTGGTCTGTTTAGTATGCGTGATCATTGTACATGTCTACTATAAAATGATTGGGTAGTAGCCAGGTACAAGAACAGACCTTATAAAGTGCAGTGATAAAATTTCTTCTGAATGTTCAGCTGATTCCTGTACTTGATTAGAGAGGAGAGTAATTGTTTTGTTTACAGTCTGACAGGAGCTGTATCTGTTTCCAGATTTATTGTTATTATGTCATAGATACTGTTAAATAGAATCCTGTGCTGGTGTTTCTTATCTCTCTCCACATGACAGCAAATTAAAATAATTTCACTATCTCACAGTACACCAAAACATATACATGGGTGTGTGCATGCCTGTACTGATGCATCAACTATTGGATGTTCATGTAGTAATTTTTTGTTATGCTTTTCATATGGGTAATTTTACTGACAGTTAAATTACTTGACATATGGCATTACAGGAAGGAATTAATAAATGACTAGAGTGGCAGATAAATATTGACTTTAAAGTGGTTACTCTTGAAAGTAGCATTAAAAAATAAACATTATATGGAAAATGCCAAAGCAGCAACACTTGAGCAAAGGCCAGTGTGGTGCACTTTTTATTGTTAGATGTGCGGAAACAAACATGAATTGAAAATTCATAGCACAGATTCACATAATTATGTACTATTCAAGAACTACTGATCTGGGGTGCTGTTCAGACTTATTTTAACACCACCATGATTTATGTTTGCCTCATTATGTGGCTGAGAGAGAGTACTTCATTGTGCAACCAAGTTTTTTTAAGCCACAGATATTTAATTGCCTGTTCTTTAACAGACAAACTACGGAAGGAAATTAATAAAGTGGTCAACAAGTACATTGATCAGGGTATTGCTGAATTGGTTCCTGGAGTCTTATTCATTGATGAGGTTCACATGTTGGATATCGAGACCTTCACATACCTTCACCGGGCCTTGGAGAGTGCCATTGCTCCCATTGTCATCTTTGCAACTAATCGTGGGCGTTGTGTCATAAGGTAATATTCCTCTCTCTTTCCATTTCCTGGGCATAACGCATTATTTGCATTGTTTCTAAATAGAACAAACTTGGACGCTTGAATACAAAAGTTAAATGCTAAAGTGCAGTTCTGATCATATATACCTAGAACATCTACACTATGGGTCTCCAACCTGTAGCCCATCAGGTTGAATTATGTGGCCCACAGACACATTTGTAAATTCTGTATACACTATAATAATTCCACATTAATTACAGTAGTTAGGTATGCCACTTACTGTTATTTTTCCACGTGTGGACTGCAAACCAGCCCTCAGTAATAACATAAAAATTTGGAGGCCCATGATCTATATGAATGTGTTACAGAAACGGATCTTCCTATTTTGTGAAAACATCCAGATTGTTAGATATACAAGAGGCAATGTATGATTAAGCATTTGTGCTCCAGTGATTGAAATTAGTTCTTTCCAGTAAACACAGAAAGTTAGGTTCTCCTTGTACCTGAAGGTGGAAGGAGAACCAGCCCTAGTATGATGTTTTTTTCTCTCTCTCTCTTAAGTGTTAGGTTGTATAAAAACTGCCATTTGAATAAAACAGCATGTCAGCTGAGCCTCTCTATATTTTGTCTGCTGTAAAATGTAATTTCTTTCCCGGTCTGTCAGTTTTCAATTTATTATTATTATTATTATTATGCAGGGGTACTGAAGACATTATCTCTCCACATGGTATACCTCTGGATCTCCTGGATAGGCTCTTGATTATCCGTACATTACCATATTCCCGTGTGGAAATGGAGCAGATTCTTAGACTTCGGGCACAGACAGAGGGAATACAAATTGAAGAAGAAGCTCTGAGCATGCTGGGTGAAACTGGCACAAGAACAACCCTTCGGTAAGTTTCCTTGGACTGCCTAATTATTATCACAGAAGATATCAGTTAAAATGATAAAACACAACAGTTGCATGCCAGTTTTATTTCCTTATATGGAAAATATGTGAATAATAGTTTTAAAGTGTTGGCTCCCAGCTTGTCTTTTTTTTGGGGGGGTGGGAAAAGAAATAATTGATGAATGGCTTTCAAAATTAATTTAACTCGAATTGGGTGAAATTGCTACTACTATGAAATATTTTATTGGTAAGCGTAAGAACACTTACAGCTGAAAAATACCGTATTTTATTGTGGGTACTTGTCAACACTGTTCCACTCATTGATCTGGGTATTTTCTTTTCCAGGTATGCTGTTCAGCTATTAACGCCATCAGCATTGACCGCGAAAGTAAATGGACGATCAGTTATTGCTAAAGATGACATTCAGGAAGTTGGAGAATTATTCTTGGATGCAAAATCATCAGCCAAAATTCTTTCCCAGCACAAAGACAAATATATGAAGTGACAATCTGCAACAGTGGATGCTGCTTTCCAAGATCATACAGGATTGAAGAAGCTGCTGAAGCATTTAAAAGTCAAGTTACATATTGAACTCATAGTTGTAAGTCTAAAACTGAAAGTTAGAAAGCCCTGGTCATGTTTTTGTATTCTAAAGTAAACTTTTGTGTTTCACAACTCTGTTTTTAGTGATCACAGGAAATTTATAGAATGAACAACTTTGAAATCCAAAGCAAATTAGTATTTTTTCATGAATTTTATGTACGCTAATTATAATATTTACTCCCACAATTTAGGTACCCCTTCCTTCAGAGAAGAATGAAAAAAATTAAATACCTTTTAGCTACAATGTGTCTTCATGCATGGCCTGCCACTTCCCTCCCCCCCAGTCATACACACACACACACAAAGCATTTGTGCTGAACTCAATAAAATATGAGTGGAGAACCAATGGTGTCTAGGAAGATAGCGCTAATGGTTCTCGTAACAATTCTCTATTCACTGTTGTAGATGGTTCCGAACCATGTCCTATTTTATTACAACAGTTTTTCTGTCAGAAAACAGTTTCCACTTGTTATTGAAGTCTGATAGGCAGATTGTCATTTACAGGGTTATAAATTATTCGAAGGGTGACTGTTATTACTAAGACCACCATACTTCACTAGTTCAAATGACACTATTAAAATAGAAAGCTTCATCTGTGAGCCATGCTTCCCAGTGTTGGAGGTTAACATTGAAGCAGCACATCACACTTGGAAAATTATTTTTACACATTCTTATACAAAAGAATTTCAGTGGGTAAAAAAATTTTTACACATTTGTGTGCTGTTTGCTACATGCTTTTTAATCACACAGTCCCTTAATGGGAAATGTGTTAAAAGTATAAACAAATCATGGATCTAGGATCAAAGTACTTCCACTTTTAAGGCTGGAATATGTCTTAAAGGATATTGTTTTAGGTGGGTTTCACCATACTAACCTTTTGGCACCAGAATTATTTTTTTAATCTTAGCACACCTGTATATGGAATGTGAATAATACAGAACCAAATACGTTAGAATTATGAAACAAACTGCATTTTGAAGAGAAAAAAACGGAGAGTATATACCATGTTTAAAATATTCAGTACCTATATTTGTTGAATAAATAT
>Ga0131853_10008531_pt1 | contig 18691 bp, 11 predicted proteins | sample TergutLab28metaG_FD_92764 | JGI IMG/M metagenome (GOLD analysis project Ga0131853, IMG submission 92764) | Labiotermes labralis P1 segment gut microbial communities from Petit-Saut dam, French Guiana - Lab288 P1 (version 2) (version 2) | ecosystem: Host-associated > Arthropoda: Insects >...
AATAGGCACTTTGTTTTTCTTGCCTGATGTTATTCGCGAATTACCGACTTCAACTGTCGATGTCAATCTGGTCATAGTCTTTTTAGGAGTATTCCCCGCAGGAATGGCTTATCTCTCATGGAGTTACGCAATGGCTAAGGCCAAAGACGTTTCACATGTCGTTGTTTTCACATATCTGATTCCGTTTATTTCTTCGGTATTAGGATATTTCTGGCTGGGAGAAACTCTAACAATCTTCGCACTGATAGGCGGTGTGGTAATAATAGCGGGAATGGTAATAACTAACTATTTCGGACGAGAGTAAATCAGTGTTTTCGTTATCAGCGAATAATTTAATTTTTTACAAAAGATTGCACACTTTTTTCTATTCCCAAAGAATCAAGCCCATAATAAGAAAGAAGCTGATCGTAAGGGCCGGATGTTGCATAAATGTGAGGCATACCGATTTTCAGAACAGGCACCGGGATTGTTTCAGCACATACTTCTTGAACAATAGTACCTAAACCACCTACTGTGTAATGCTCCTCTACGGTGACAATTTTCCCCGTTTTTTCTGCACTTTCTTCTATTATCCCACGATCGACAGGCCACACTGTAGGCATCGCTACAACCCTAGCATCAATGCCTCTTTCCCCAAGCCTCTCCGCAGCATCTATTACATTTTTTGTCATAGCACCTGTCACAATTATTGTCACATCTGTTCCTTCACGAACCACATAACCCGTTCCAATATCAAAAGGCTTTTCGTCAAATAGATATGGGATTGGGTAATTCCCAATGCGCATATATACAGGCCCGTCATGATCAATCATTGCGCGTACTGTTGCTTTTATTTCAGACGGATCTTGCGGAGCAAGCACTATCATCTCGGGAATCATGCGCATTATGGCAAAATCCTCAAGAGAATGATGAGTAGACCCTAAGTCGCTATATGAAATCCCACCATTGCGTCCCACGATTTTTACATTTTGTCGCATATATCCTAAATCATTTCGAAGCATTTCATATGGCCTGCACGTTACAAATGGAGCAATAGCACAAAATACAGGGATTTTCCCTGTAGTGGCAAGCCCGCTTGATATACCTACCACACCCTGTTCCATAATTCCAAATTCATAATATCTATCCGGATAATCCTCTGCAAAGTTGCTAAATCCACTGCTTCCGCCACTATCGGCACTTAGCACTACGACAGACGAATTTTCTTTTGCAACTTCCAATACTGCAGCACCAAAAGTTTTTCTGGGATCGGCTGTTTTTAATGTGTCCAAAGTTTCGCCCCCTTTTTTTGAATGGCTTCGTCAAGTTCCTTCTCCGCTTGAGTAAGTTCTTGGGCTGAAGGTTGCCAATAATGATAACTTATTTGATTTTCAGCAAAAGAAACACCTTTCCCCTTGATAGTGTTCATGATTATTGCAGAAGGCTTCCCGGATTTTAATGGAAGGGAATAAAACAATGAAACCAAGGCCGTCATGTCGTTCCCATCGACCTCAACTGCGTCCCAACCAAAGGCCTCAAATTTTTCTTTCATCGACCGCATATCCATAACGTCTTTTGTTTTGCCACTAATCTGCAAGCCATTTGCATCCACAAATGCAAACAGATTATCAAGCTTGTAGTGGGCTGCCGCAGCGCTGGCTTCCCAGTTAGAACCTTCAGGTAGTTCTCCATCCCCCAGCACTACAAAAACACGTGAACGTGTGCAACGAAGCCCAAGAGCCATGCCTACCCCAATTGATAATCCATGACCCAAGGCTCCCGTGTTTGCTTCGACTCCGGGCAACTTGAACATATCGGGATGTCCGGGCAACTTAGTAGCCAACTGTCCATAGGTATCCAATACAGCAGGTTCAAAAAAGCCACGTTCGCACAAAACGGCGTATTGAGCCATACATTTATGTCCTGCAGAAATCATAAATCTGTCTCTCGTAGGCATTTTAGGATTTTGCGGGTCAATTTGCATGAAATGAAAATACAGCGCAACCAACAAATCGATGCAACTCATGGCTCCACCCATATGTCCGGCTTTCCCTGCAGCGACCATTCTTACCACCATGCGCCGCGCATTTGCGGCATGATATTCAAGTTTATCAATAAGTTCCAAACTCATCTGAAGTGCTCCTTTTCAAAATCAGCAATGGCATCTACTTTTGGACCTGACCGCCCAGCAGGATCAAATTGCTGTTCCAAGTATTCTTTGATAAAACATTTTGCCAACTCAGTCCCGATTACTTGGGATCCCAAAGTGATTATATTAGCGTTGTTGCTGAGTGCCGCCCGCTGTGCCTGATAAATGTTGCTAACACATGCTGCGTATGCGCCTTTAACCTTATTTGCGGCAACTGAAACTCCAATGCCGGTACCACACATCAATATTCCTCGTTCGCATTTTCCGGAAGCAACGTCTTTTGCGACCTTAACTGCAACATTTGCATATATATTGTCGTCGCTACCGTAGTCAACTATCTCGTGTCCAATTTCTCCCAAAAACTCCATCAACTCTTTTTTATAACTTTCTGCGTTGGGATCGCATCCTAATGCAACTCTCAATTTGCTCATTCCTCTCCTAAAATTGTTTTTTCTCAAGCTTCATCTTGAATGAATTTTTCACAGAAATGTTTTCCTTTTGTATTTATCGGAGAATTATACCTTGTGTGATAGCTAACGCACACGCTCCAATAACACTAAAGTCTATTTCTTTCAGCATTTCGCTTTCAATACCATCGTCACTTGGCAACACAGCGGCAGTATCAACATCCACGATTGGTAGTTTGGGTTGTTTCTTTCCTATCTGCTTGTATAGATCATCATTATGAATAAGGCTCTTTATGGCAAGTTTTATTTTACTGAGGACATAAGGATTTGTAGCTATACTACCCTCGAAGTAAATATAAGTGTTTCCGTTGTTTTCAGGAGTTCCTGAGTGCAACATTGTTGCAACAATGCTAGCTGCAAGAGCATTTACAGCTCTGTTTCCTATTGGATTTGCAATCCTGACTAATTCGTCAAACACGAGCTCTCCCAAATCATCACGAACACTGCTCAAGTTTCTGTCAACCTTTGCATTACAGGCCGAAATGCTCCACAAGTCAAAAACAAGTTTTGTGGCTTTTCGATTCAAAAAGTACTTTTCAGCATTTTCTAAACCTTCACCGGCATCATAACTTTTTGATGCAATGCTTATAGCACGCCGCATTATAGCATAAATCCCTTTCCCTGCAACTGCATACATAAATTGACCATTCTCTGTATCACTTAGTGGGTATAGCTCATCATCATCAAGATGGTGGCTGACTAGCGTTGGTGAGATATAGTTGTTCTCATCACTTGTTGCAAAACCTGTTCCACATACAGCCAAAAAAGATTTGTCTTGTAAGCGCAAACCACTACTTACGGCAACTGCTCCCAAGTGGGCTACTGTAGCGTCCGACTGGCATTTGAAAACAACATTTGCATTACTGTTATACTTTGAAATATATGCCTTGAAGTTATCTTCTATGGTGGGGATGACCTTTAAGTCCTCGTCGTTTCTAGCAATCAGCCCACTAAGCGTTTCCACTTTGGTAGCATGAAAAGGCACACCATCTCTCATTGCCATGGGCATAGAAATCCCCACACAAACAGTTTCGGACTCTGTTAAGTACTCACATATTTGCGGACTATCCATGAGAATTTTATCCAGAAACTCATGAAATGAACACATTTCTGATGGATTGTTTTCTGCAACCAACGCAATGCCTCTGAAAACTCCATCGATTGTCCTGCACAGCATCACTTTCGTAGAAGAACCACCTATTGATATACCAAGCACAGGATCGCAATTGCTAAAAGAGTAATCTTTAGCCTTTGCTATGGAAAAATGTTTTTCCAATGCGCAGTATTGAACCATTGCAGTCCCATCATCCAAATACTTGACAATTTCGCTAAATTCGGAAACGAGGTTAAGCGGCATCAAACGTTTATCCAAGTCTGTGTTATACATAAGTATCCCCTTCTACGTTCCATTGACTCATACTGTAGATGCTATCTAATAAAAGAAACCTTTGTAGCATTCGTCGAATAGGCAGCCTTAGCCGTAATAACACCTTTGTTGTGACATCCAAGTACTTTAATACGCTTAGTTTCACCCGGCACAAGGTCAAAATAGTTGTCTTCAAACAGCCATCCGAATTCATCCCCATCATCATCGCCTCTGAGCTCTATGCTACGTGCAAACGTCTCTGTTGTGACAATCAACTCATCATTTTCAAGGCGAATGTGTGGCTTGGTATCAGGGAACTTCAGGTGGCGTTCAATGTCTGCGTAGTCAAGACTTCGGGCAACAAGCCCCTCGAATCCTTCAGGAGATCCCCCCTCCCAACAGCACTCATCTTCTTTCACAAAAGCGTACAAGAAATTTTGCCTATCGAATTGTGTGAATTCATTAAGTGTTGTTATAGCTTCTGCCATACCCGCTTTAACAGATGCATAAACACACATTTCTTTAAACACTTTGTTTTCCTGTGGATCAAACAATTGAATATGCACTTTGCCTTCGAAGTCAAACGGTGTGTCATTTGTAATCCATGCAACAATAAAGTCGGAAACTTCAAACGACAGTAGCAGTGGGCTATATGTGCGTTTCAAGGCGTAATACGCAATGCCAGGTTCAAGATAATAGTCAACTACGTTGCTATAAATATGCGGTAGCGTTGCATGTAGCTTCCAAATAAGATGACCGTTGCACTTACGTTCTTCCAGAGGGTTACGCCAAGTTTTGTTGCCACGCCTATACAGTTCAACCGTATCACGCAGATAATCGCCGTGTGCCCATCCAAATTTGTAAACCATTTCCTCGATATTAGATGGGTCGTAATAGCGCTCTATTGGTGGAATCTTGCGCCATGACGCAGTTGAGGTAATATGTTCCCATTCATCCGGCCACGGATATTTCGAAGAATGTGTCACACGTCCGTCATAATTCTTCGGCCAAACATTTTCTTTTCCGAGATAGCGCTCCAACGTACGAACCGGAGGCAGCGATACACGCAAATTTTCACTTACAAACTCCGGTTGATCCCCGCCGGGCACATACCACGTGTTAGTGTAGCTGTGCGTATCTACCGAGAGTGGGTCGTTAGCATAGTTTCCACCACATGGCGAAGTGGGTAAATACGGACGTAGGGGATCTAACTGTCCGACAATTCGCCTATAGTCTATATGGAAAATTTCTCTCCCTATAAAGTCTTCATCGGGATGTACATAATCTCGACCCATATACATTTCGTTACCGCCACACCACTGAATCAGGCATGGATGGCTACGTAACTTCTTTACATAATATTCTGCTTCTTTGCGACACAGTTCACGATATTCTTCGATATCGGGATGCATTCCAAATTCATTCGGAAATTCTTGCCATAGCAAAATGCCACGCCGATCACACTCATTGTACAACGCTTCTTCATTGCGCTCACCACCGCCCCACACTCGAATAGAATTCATTGATCCAAGTTGCACTAGGTCTAATATTTTCTTCATCCGCTCTTCATTAAACACATGGGTAAACCCATCAATCGGGGTGTAATTTGTACCCCAAAGCTTAACCGGCACTCCATTAATGCGATACTCAAGCGGTTTAATTGATTCCAAATCTCGAAATCCGAAATGTTTTTCGCAAATATCCATAACTTCGCCATCGTCTGACATTAATTGCACTGATACTGAATATAACGCCTGTTCGCCAAACCCGATAGGCCACCAAAGCTGAGGATTTTTAATCGGAAAACGGAATTTTATAGAATTGTCGGCATTGCACACAGGCAAAGTCGAAGAAGCAACCACACTACCATCCGGTGCAGCAAGTGTTACTTTTGCTTTTGCCGAAACATCTTTCCCGCTCGTTTCTAACTCAATGCAAGCCGACCCTTCCTTACAACTTTCATTTAATTCCGTATAAATGTAAAGATCCGAAATAACCAATGCATCCGCAACGACTAAATACACATCGCTGTAAATTCCGACTTTTGTCAATTTTGGAGGCGCTCCAAGGTAGTCCGTAAAATCGTGTTCATGCTTGCGCAAAATGCGGTGTGGGGGAACCACGCCCTTGTAATGCGCAGGCAACGGATTTTCCTTTATGTATACATTCGGCGAAAAAAAGCGTACTACTAATATATTTTTTTCTTGCAACACCCTCGTCACATCAAAAGATGCGGGTAAATATAAGTCATTATGACTCCCTATTTTACTCCCATTTAGAAAGATATCTGCCAGCGTATCCAGCCCATCCAAAACCAGTGTTTGGCTAATTGACAGCTTTGCCGGACAATCAAATTCAAGCAGGTATTCCCAATCATAGTCTGCAACCCATTGGCACTTTTCTGAGCCCCGATACTCCCGCGGATCTCCACCTAGTTTCCCGTTATTATGAAGAATCTCATGTACTTGCGCAGGCATATCAGCACTAATCCAATCGCCCACTGCGTCTGCGCCGGGCTCACATTGCCTGATACGCCAATCCTTGTTAAGGTTAATTTCTTGTTTCATCAACGATCCAACCCCTTTTATTAATTGTATTTCACCATTGTTTTATGTGGTGAATAGTGAGCTTTTACAGTTATTTCTCCACTTTGCCTACCCATGATTTTCACACGCCTGACATCTCCGGGAACGAGGTCAAAGTAATTACTACTAAAAAGCCAGCCGAACTCATCACCATTTGCAACACCGGTTATTTCAACGCAACGAGCAAATTTATCAGTTGATATTTCAAGAATATCGTCTATCACGTTTACATCAAGTTTTGCTTCCGGAAATTGATAGTGTCGTTCTATATCGATATAGTCAATAGAAACACTTTCCCACTTTCCTTTTTTGTCTTCAAAGCGTGCATATGGTAAAAGCCATTTTTGGAAAAACTTTAATTCATTTAAGTTATAAATTATATCCGATGCACCTTGCGCCATAATGGCATCTATGCTCTTTTCAAAGACAAACTCATTCTTATAGATATCAAACAATCCGAATTTCACTGTTCCACAGATATCTCCCATCGAATCATTGACTAACCACAGATTAATTTCATCACGCACATCAAAGCAGACAAGCACCGGGGCTTGCGCTGCCTGAGTGGCATAATACGGTATAAAACCCTCTTGAAAGAAATCTATAATCGTACAATATACCTTCGGCCATGTGTCATTTAGTTTGCATGAAAAATGCCCTTTGCTCCTTCTTGCAGGCGGAGTGTCTCCGGTCGGACCTCCCATACGCACTCGTTCAAGCCCATTTCGCATTTCCTGTCCATAGGCTGCTGCGAAGCGATAAACCATATCATAAGGATTATCGGCATCATAATATTCCCAGTACGGCCCGGTTTTTATATGCCCTTTGGCCGGGTGATGCGTTCGCTCCATCCAGGATTCCGGCATAGGAAATTCTTGATTATGCAGAAACTTGGCGTCATAGTTTTCCGGCCAAAGTGGACCACGTATCATTTTTTTAAGACTGTGAAGCACCGGAGGAGCAGTGCGGATATGTTCGCTGATGAAATTCGGAAATTCTTTATACGGGTAGTACCACACACAATCATATGTATGCATATCTCCCACTCTGGGATCATTAGCCCACTCACCGCCTGACGGAGAGCTTCTATGATAATAACGTCCCGGATCAAGTACCCCGACGAGTTCAGGGAAATCTTCATCTATCATCTCTATCCCATAAACCTGCTTTTCGCGATTTAGGAACTCAGAACCCATTATAGTTTCATTGCCCGAACACCACATAAAGAGTGATGCATGATGCCGTAATCTTATTATCAGTTCTTCCGCTTCTATTCTATACTTCTCACGGTATTCTTTTGTGTTGGGGTGTGCCGCAAAGCAAAGGAAGAACTCCTGCCAAACAATTATGCCGCGCCGATCACACTCCTCGTAAAATTCATCACGATACGGGATGCCTTCCCCCCATATACGCAAGGTATTCATATTTGCATTTTCCACCATATCAAGAAGCCGTATCACACGATCACGTCTCCAACAATGAGTATATCCTTGAAACGGATCCATGCTCCCTCCCCACATGCGAACTTTTTTCCCATTTACTGTAAATGCGAGGGGGTACGGCATCTCGATATGCCTAAACCCAACTTGCTTTGTGAGCTTGTCACATACGATACCGCCAACCAACACCTCTGCTGTAATTGTATACAATGGTTGTGCGCCATATCCACGTGGATACCAGGGTTGTGGTGAGTCTATTTCGCTCCACCTTTCAAATCCCCACGTCCCATCGACCACAGGCACAGTCTCTTCATAGAAAATATTTTTTTCGGTCTTTGGATCTGACAAAATTACACGGACATCCACATTATCGGCAAATGACAGCCCGTTCAAGCCTACAAAAAGCTCACCATTTTTTAGACTTGCATCCAAGCTTGTACGCAACCAATCTCCGGATATCTCTGCCTCTCCCGTGCTTATCAACTCTATTGTGTCATACACTCCGATAGGCGAGTAGTATCTGTATGCCCCTTGGTAATTGCTGCCTGCATATACCTCCGGAGGAAAATCATGTATAGGTTTGCGCACAAGCTTACAACGGCTTACTGTTTCTCCCCATTCTTCCGGATATGGAAGGGTATCAAGATAGTCCGCTATGTTGTGAAAATGGATAAGCAACGAGTTATTCTTCTTGAGTCTGGACGTAATATCTATTGATTTTGAAGTGAATAGGTTATCATGCTTTCCAATAAATTCTCCATTGAGATAAATATCGACCACAGTATCAAGTCCTCGAAATTTCAAGACACTCCTTCGAGCTTTTGTATCACCTTCGAAAGTGCACCGGTAAAGCCAATCGTATTTATTTACCCACTCCACATTTTCACACCAGCCAACCAGCATTTCATCCGGCAACATATTATGTTCGAGCAGGATATCATGAACTTGTGCAGGCATAGTGTTGACATCCAGCCATTCACCTTCGGCAACATCGTTCGGATTTATAGTCCCGGCAACCGGCTCTATCTTTTTAATTTTCCAGTCACTTGATAATTCTGAGATTGTTTTCAATTTTCATATCCTCCTCTATCCTTTAATAGCACCAATCATAACCCCTTTTGTAAAGAAACGTTGCAGGTTTGGATAAAGTATCAGTATTGGTAGTGTGGAAACTATGATAAAGGCATACTGCATAAGTTCCGCAATCATTGCTGCGCCCATATCACCCAGTGCCGCAAAAGCATCTACATTAACTCCAAGTAAAAGCAGTTGGCGCAATACAACTTGAAGTGGTAGCATGTCCGGTCTGCGGATAAATACCGAGGCAAAGAACCATGCATTCCAATGACCAACTGCATAAAACAACAGCATAACAGCAAGCGTCGATTTAGTCAGTGGCAGAAATATCTGTGTTAATGTACGAAAATGCCCCGCACCATCTATTGTTGCGCTCTCTGTGAGACTTTCAGGTATGCCCATAAAAGCTGAACGGAGTATGAGCAAATTAAACGTGTTTATAGAGTTAATCAGAATAACTGACCACAGACTGTCAAGCAGTCCCAGCCACTGCACATTTAAGAATGTCGGGACTATTCCGGCATTGAAATACATTGTGAATATTATGATGACAGATATAGGCTTACGGAACATGCAATTGCGAAGGGACATGAAGTACGCCCCGAGTGCTGTTAACACCATATTAAACACAAGCCCAACAGTAAGTATATGAAAGGTGTTCCTAAAACCCGATATTAACTGCGGATGCCTAAACACTAACTCATATGCCTCAAAAGTAAGCGGAAATCTCGGAAGCAACATAAGACCATAGTCTTCCATTAGTGCAATAGGATTGCTGACAGACGCAATCAAAACAAACCACACAGGATATATCGTGATAACCAACACGCCTATCAGGAAAAGAATATTAAATACCGAAAATATTTTATATCCCGGTCCTTCCTGATTTAGGGTGGACTTTTTTACTTTTATTACTTTCACCTCGGGTGAGGCATTAATCTTATCCGGATTCATATATTGTCTAATCCCCCTATCTTTACCAAAGCCCACTGCCTGTTGCTTTACGGCAAATCCCATTTGCAATAAGAACCAAAACGAAGTTTATCGCTGAATTAAATAGCCCAACAGCTGTTGCGAAGCTGAAATCCCCGTGAACCAGTCCACGCCGGAACACAAATGATGCTATGACATCAGACGAAGGTGCATTGAATTCGTTATACAACAGAACAATTTTTTCCCATCCAATATTCATGATATTGCCTATAGCCAATATGAGGAGCAAAATAATTGTCGTCGATATACCCGGAAGCGTCACATGAAGTGTTTGTTTAAAACGACCGGCACCATCAACCCTTGCAGCCTCGTACAATTCCGTATTGATTGTTGAGAGTGCAGCCAGATATATGATAGCACTCCATCCGGTGGTTCGCCACAAAGCCGTAACAACATATATTGGCACAAATGCATCTGCAGAATTAAGCAAGTTGCTGGTTACATTAAATCCGAAAAAATTCATGATCTGAGCTATGAAAGCCGTTTCACTTGTAAAAAGCATAACCATAGAACAAACTACAACCAAGGAAATAAAGTGAGGCATATAGGAAAGCGTCTGAACCGTCTTCTTGAAGTATCGATTTTTCACTTCATTTATTGATAAGGCAAGGATAATGGGAAGCGGAAAGCTGAAGACGAGCGTTGATATACTTATTATCAAGGTATTCTGGAGAGTACGGTTAAAAAAAACCGAATTGAAGAAACTGACGAAATGGCCAAACCCGTAGTGGCTTGTCCATGGGCTACCCAGTATACCCAAGTTTGGTCTGAAGTCCTTAAAGGCTATAATCGCTCCATACATTGGTCTGTAGTGGAATATAAGAAAAAACGCCAGGACCGGAATAAGCATCAGATAAGCTCCTCTGTTTTTAACAAAGTCGTTACTGAGGCGTTTACCTAAAGATTTACTATGTCCTGCGAGTGTATGGTCGGCTGTTGTTGTTTTACCACTCACACGATTCCCTCCTGTCAAAGTAGTGAAACGCAGGGGCAAAAAGCCAAGAGCAAAGCCCCTGCGTTCTTCAATAAATTAGCTTCTAACTGTTGTACATTGCAAATGACAGATTATAAATCTCCATCACTCGTTCCATACCCATGTTTATAAGATTTTGTATGTAGTCATCAAATTCTGTCAACGGACGTACGCCGGCAATAAATTGGGCGCGTGACTCTACCATGTACGTTTCGATGTCTACCCAGAGTCTGGTGAACTCATCTGTGAATTCAGGCGCTATTGCCGTATTCTGAATTCTGTGTGTATCGTGATGTGAATACGCCCACGCATTAAACGCTTGGATTTGCTGTGGCACTTGATAGCGTTGAACACTCATTTCATTAGTGAATATAATGGGGAAGTTGAGCATTGCGTTTACACGCAGAAGCCCATCAATAGGGAACCCATTCGGGTTGTTTGTCATGTACTCGGTAAGTGTAGGCTGACCATCTACCATGGTGAATGTTCTGCCCTCTTCGCCAAAATTAGACAGCGTAATGCCCGGTTCTGTAAACAGGAAGTTAAATAGGTTTGCTGCAGCAACACGGTTTTCCTCAGATGTTGATTCCGGAATGAATACGCTAAATACACCCTGCGCAAACGCATCACCGAATGAGAAAAATGCTCTCTCTCCATTTGCCTGTCTAAGCGAAGGCATTCCGACAAGCGTAAAGTTAGGATCATCCATTGCGTTCATCATATTCGCTATACGACTTGCACCTGTAACAGCAGCTGCAGTCTGGCCTGCCATCATTGCAGCATTTGCAGTAGGTTCGTCAGTAACAACGAAGTTGTTGTCCATAAGACCTTCAGTAAACAACATATTCATCCACTCAAGGAAGTCTCTATATTCAGGTTGGAATGAGCCGTGGAATACCTCTCCATCAATATGATAGAGACCTGTACTTACCAGTCCGAACGGAGAGGTAAAAATCCCGTCAAAGTTAAACATGTGCCTTGTCCTAAAAGCATCTGACATAAATGGAACATCTACGCCCAATTCATCTCTACTGCGTCTAAGAAATGTCTCAAACTCATCAAGTGTTTCCGGAATATCCATGCCTAGCTCAACAAGAAACTCTTCACGGAGTATCATCCCAAACCAGTGGCGGAATGCGGGAGCTTCTCCAAAGAAAACGCCGGGTATTGTGTAATGCCTTCCATCGGGTTCCGTTGCTGAATTAAGATATAGCGGAAATTCATTTACAAATGTCCAATAATCCGGTGCGTGTTCCATAAGCAAATCGGTAATATCGGTAGCAATACCGTCAGCTATCATCGCACCCACACCACCCGGATACATAGTTAAACTTGTAATTATTACATCCGCAAGTTGCCCACTGGCCAAATACAGGTTCATTGCTGTCACGTCGACAGGCTCAATAAACTCAAGATCTATACCTGTCATTTCAGACCACATCCCGGTATTTGGTGTCTCATTGTAAGATGTAAAGCCTGCCGTTGGAAGGTCAGGGTCTGCTATACGCGCTATTGTCAAACTTGGGCGACCTTCTACCGGGTATACTATCCCTCCGGGAGACACAAAGCCCTCGATGCCACCGCCTTGTACAGTCTCGTCATCATTACCCGTCTCTTGTTGTGGTGCCGTGTCGTTTGCTTGTGGGGTAGCACCCCCATTTTCCGGTGGAGCTGTTTCCTGAGCACAGCCTATCAATAGCAATGCAAGCATGAATACAGCCAATGCCGAAATCAAAATCCTCCTAGTCACTTACACAAATCTCCTCTCAAATATTTTTAGTGTTTCCGATGCTCCATAAATGACGTTAACACCCCTCTGAAGCACCCGTGTGATTGTATCATAAAATGTAAAACACAGAAAAAGTTTGCCACTTTTCTGTTCGTCTCTCAAGAGCCAAAAGTACCACAGACGTGCTCAAATGTAGAATTTTTCGTATCACTCGACCTTTTGTCCTCTAGTAGAAAAAATGTCCTTTAGGGGCATACTTGAGTATATTCCCTGGAAAAACAACAGCTACTCGTCCTTTTCTACTGCCTCTTACAATTCCGGTCACCCTCTCAAATTGTTGACATATGTTAGTCCAATGTTATAGTATTTCCATGCGAGATCATGCTCGTTTTTAATATCTATAAGATTGTGTGGTGAGCAGCTTGTTTTCTAAAGTTAAAGCTTTCATAGGCAATAACACAGTGTTGAAGCATTGGTTGCTCTCATACCTTCTCGTACTCGTTATTCCTATAGGCGGTTTCATCGTAATATCTTTCACTGCCAGAACGATAATTACCGATGAAATAACCAAATCCCATTCTGAAACTCTAGCCACCATACAGACATCAATAGACGGTCAATTGCGGCAATTACAACAAATAGCCTCGAACCTGCTTCTCGATCAACGCTTTCGCGACGTCTTGCACAGAGGTAACACATGGCCCGAGATTATAGAAAGTCAAACTGACCTTATTGAACTGTTATTGAATTACTACAACACCATTTCCGGAATCGACGTGCTCGTGTATATAATAGAGCTAGATTATGTAATCACGCCTGTAACTGCCCAAAACAGCCAATTATTGAGCCAAAGCATTGAATTTTTGGGACATGCAATTGATGAACACGAATGGAGGATGCTCTTATCTAATATAGATAATTTCGGACGTTTCTTTCCTTCTCAGTACCTTTCCTATAGAAAATTCGGTGAGGACGCTTTAGTTTTCTATGCAAACTTCGGATTGCTTTCAGGCTTCAGAAGTTACCACACCGCAAATATTTTCGTATCACTGCAACATTCAACTATCGACAGCATTTTTGAAGTTTCCGATGACATCACTCTATTAATTCTCGATTCTTACGGCGACATAGTTATGCGTTTCGGCACATGGGAGGAATGTGCTGATAGTTTGAACATACTTTGGGCAGACACAACTTATATGCATAGCAATGTTGTCAAAATCGGTGATGCCGGTTATATTTACACTACCAGAGCGTCCACTATTGGTAATTTTGAATATGTAATGCTCATGCCCTACGGTTTCTACTGGCGCTCATATCATGACATTGTATTCATTGCAACTGTATACATGGTAGTAGCACTGCTTGTGGGAATGATAACAGCTCTGGTTCTGATTAGGAGTAATTATAGCCCTGTACGCTCAGTTTTAAGCCACTTCCGCTCAGACGACGGTGAAATCTCCGGCAACGAATTCGATATCATACGCGCCCACCTTATAATGTTAGACAAAAATAGATCAAGCATGGAAAGCAGCTTGGGAACACAACAAAAACTTTTGCGCGAAAATTATCTCCACTCCATGCTAGTTGATGGGAAATGCTATCTCTCCGATGATGACATTTTGGAAACTTTAAGCTTAGACCTTGAATCAAAAATTTTTCAAATGAGTTGCGTATTTGCCATTAACACAAAAGACTCTCTCCTTGCTTTTGTTGATGACAAAGGTGGCAAATCAAGACGGATGTCATTAGCCTTTCTCATAGGCAATGTGCTTGATGAATTACTTGAAAACAAGTTCGAATACCTTTGCGCCGAAACTGACTCAGCTATTGCTTTTGCCTTTCTCTGCAACAAAAATGAACTGACCGATTTTGAAAGCGCATTTGAAAGCGTATCTAACAAGTTATGTGAAGTTTTCATAGAGCACTTCGGTTTAGAATTGAATCTGGTTTGGGGCTATCCGGTAGAAAACATGGAGGAACTTTATTTCGTATACAGGAGTATTCTTGCAGAGCATGCCAATTGGCGTACTGCGCCGGGAGTAAGAGTGGTACGCACAAAACAACTCGAAGAAGAACGCACAAGCCGATTTGCACCTGCTTTCGATGAGTATTCATCACTCTTGTGTGAAGCGGTGCAGCACAAAGTAATGCTTGATGCCACAAACATTTTGGATATGCTCTTTATAGAGCTTGACGCCGGCGGAGAACCTTTCCCATATGTCCGCTTCCGCATATTTGCCATTGTCGATAAACTATGCAGCATCGTATCAACTGCAAAAGACTTTCAGCAAACACCTGCCGTATACTCTATACTCATCTGCCTCACGGATAGCTCAAATCAGGTTGAATTGAAACAAGCCCTGTCCAACCTAATAAGCCTTTTATGTGATGAAGAGGCTGATGAAAAAAAAGAAAATTATGGGCTGAGCACTAGAATCGAAGCCTATGTTAATGAAAATTATGCAGATAAAAACTTAAACATATCCATGATAGCCGACCATATGGGTCTAAGCGCAAAATATATATCAAAGGTATATAAGCTTCAGGCAGGTCAGGGGCTGCTCAATTACATAAATTGTATACGCATAAATAAAGCAAAGGAAATAATCGCAAAAGGCTGTGCATCCATAAACGATGTCTCTGAGCATGTGGGCTATACAAATCAGAGAACTTTCCGAAGGGCTTTCAGAAAAATGGAAGGAATTAATCCAAGCGAATACAACTTTAGATAAAGCCCTCAATCTTTAACATCTGAACTCATCCCACAACAGAGAGTCGCCGTTTATCAACTTCATTTATCAGTAAAATCATGAGAGGTATTTATTTTGATTGCTGTTCTATCTGCGCTTCCCATAGCTGTAGCCATTGTTTTGATGGTGGGGTTCAAAAAAAAGTCCGGGGTGTCATTGATCGCTGCATGGCTCATCAGCGTCATATTGGCTATAGCTGTCTGGAATATGGACATCAGCCATGTTGGAGCATTCACAACACTTGGATTTCTTTCGGCTCTCAATGTCATATTGATAGTTTTTTCTGCTATTTTTCTCCTAAACACCATGATTGAGCTAAGATTTATCGAAACTATCGGTAATGGACTCAACGGCATAACTCAAGATAGACGAATCCAAATACTAATTATTGCGTGGCTATTTGGCGCATTCATTGAGGGTGCGTCGGGATTTGGTACGCCCGGAGCTTTGGCAGCACCTTTGCTCGTCGGACTTGGTGTGCCCGTGTTTTTTGCTGCATTGGCGTCGCTAATGGCAAATTATCCCGCCGTATCATTTGGAGCTGTCGGAACTCCTACTGTACTGGGGTTTGACTCAATACGCTCTTGCATCGAAGCCGTGTATGGAGAGAGCATGGCTGACGCTGTGTTCGCTGAATTAAATGTTATGGTAGGTTTAACAAATATTTTTATCGGCTCATTTATCCCATTTTTGATTATAGCAACTATAGTTATCAGAGATGGCCGAAAAAGGGGGCTTAAAGATGCAATTAGCGTACTTCCGCTGTGCCTCTTTGCAGGCTTTTTGTTTACAATTCCTACATGGATAATATCCTATATCGGCCCGGAACTGCCATCACTGATAGGTGCTTTAGTGGCATTACCTACGTTTATTTTTGCGGTACGAAAGGGCTTCCTTGTGCCGAGAGATGTGTACCGATTCTCAGATGATCCAATTCGGCTGCAGACGGAAATATCAACCAGAGGCATTTCGCTAGTCACAGCATGGTCGCCATACATAATAATTGCCGTTTTGCTTGCTGTGTCCAGATTGCCGTGGTTCCCATTTGCACGCATGCTAAACCATCCGAATATGACGATTTCTGCCACAGGGCTATTCGGCTTTGAAGGCATCAACTGGAATTGGCATATACTTAACAACGCAGGGGTATTTCCATTTATTCCGATTTCTCTCATCTTTCTTGTTGCGCGAAAGACTCCGGCAAGAGTTATTTCAAGAACTTTCACCAAAACGGCACAGCAACTCAAGAATGCCATCATCGCATTACTTTTCGGAGTTGCTTTAGTACAAATTATGAGATTCACCAATTTCTCTCATCCCGGGGGTGAGATTGAGGCTATGACAACTGAAATTGCCCGCACTTTGGCAAATACTTTAGGTGCTGTGTTTCCGCTCATAGGACCTATGATTGGTGCATTGGGTGCTTTCGTTTCAGGTTCGCACACGGTTTCCAATGTTATGTTCTATGGATTACAAATGGAAGCCGCAGAGCTACTTGGCTTGCCTATAGTTTTGGCCTTGGTCGGCCAAACAATGGGTGCGTCAATAGGCAATATGGTTGCTATCCATAATGCAGTTTCTATATCCGCCACCACAGGTGCCACAGGTAGCGAGGGGAAAATGATTGTAGCTGCGTTTATTCCTTTTATTCTGTGCTTATTGGCTACTTCACTTGTATTGTTTATATATCTGATACTAGGAACAAATTGGGTAATTTAGGCAAGACTGTTTGAGTCACACCTCTCAGGTCTTGTTCCAAAAAGTAAGTAGATTTTCACCGCCATATCAGTGAACACGAGTTTAATCGGCGGCGACTTCGTTTCTCCAAAGTTTCATGCCCCCCTCTTCCGGCATTATCATTATTGACTCTAAAATAAGGGTGTTGTGGCTGTTTTTGTCTGCGCAAAACAAAGCTTCTTCGTTAAACTCCAAAATCACATTTTCTTGTTGCCCTACCTCTAACCAAATTTTAGAAAATGCTTTTAACTCTTTTTCTCGTGGAGTTGTGTGTCCTTTCAGTTGGCGAATATACAGCATAGGCACAGCAAAACCTGCATAACTTCCGGAATTGCAAATGCTAAATGTCACTTTTACAAACGATTCGCCCTCTACCTCTGCTCGAAAATTATCAATTGTAAACGTTGTATAACTAAGTCCATAACCAAACTGATATAACGGTAGACCAGGCATATCGCTATATTGTGCATTTGCGTTGAATATTTTACGATTGTAGTAGCATGGTAGTTGCCCTGATGAACGTGGCAGCGAAGCAGGCAACCTTCCTGATGGATTTATAGCGCCAAAAAGCACTTCTGCTAAAGCCTTACCACCCCAAGGTCCCGGATAAAAAGCATAAAGTAATGCATCGGTTTCACTATCAATATCCGGTATCGCATAGGGTCTGCCTGCTGTAACAATTGTAACGGTCGGTGTTCCTGTTGCGAACACAGCCTTTGCCAAGTCATGTTGAAGCCCCGGAAGTGACAACGACGCACTATCTACACCTTCGCCACAATCCATATATACATCACCATCATGAATTGCCGCACCATTAATGTCAAATCTTGCACCTGAGAAGCGACTTGAAGACCCACCCAGTGCTAAAATAACGATATCAGAAGACTTTGCCAATGATATTGCTTCATCAAGTTCTTCCTTTGCGCCGCCTCTTATACCACACCCTGTCGCTCTCACCATTTCCACATTGGACGGAACAGCTTGACGCAAACCCTCCCAAAGTGTAATGCTTGATTCGGGTTGCACAGGCGGGGTATAGTCGCCTAATTGGAGGTAGATATCATCCGCCGCAGGTCCAATTACTGCTACCTTTTTGCCACTGGCTTTTAAAGGTAACAGATTTTTTTCGTTCTTCAACAACACAATGCTCTGTCGTGCAAGCTCCAAGCTTTGCGGATATTCGTCTATACTAAACATCTTTGCAGGTACACCTTCGTCAAGGTAAGGAGATTCAAAAAGACCACGTTCAAATTTGAGTGTCAATATCCTTAGTACAGCTTCATCCACAACAACCTCATCCACAAAACCACGCCGCACAGCATCTTCAAGTTTTGTAAAACCCTCGTCCCACAAACTAACATCAATACCGCTTTTTAAAGCTAGTGCACCTGACATCGTATTATCACCTGTCAAAACAACTAACCTATCAACGGCTGTGCCATCC
>Ga0131853_10008532_pt1 | contig 18689 bp, 16 predicted proteins | sample TergutLab28metaG_FD_92764 | JGI IMG/M metagenome (GOLD analysis project Ga0131853, IMG submission 92764) | Labiotermes labralis P1 segment gut microbial communities from Petit-Saut dam, French Guiana - Lab288 P1 (version 2) (version 2) | ecosystem: Host-associated > Arthropoda: Insects >...
CACATACCATGGTAACACACAGTATTATGGAGAGCTCTCCAAAACACCCATTACCAATAAGTAGCATGTAGTATAGCCTACTCTAGGTCGTGATACAACCTGATGATGGCCCAGGAATAGGGCTGAAACATGTTGTTGTAAACCCATAATTAACCAATAAAATAATTGTGTTTGACGGTAAGTGCCACACACATATATTGCCATACTAATTGTATATCACACAACGGGGATGACGCACATAAAGATTATTGTTTAAAATTATGCATGGGTGTAGCCTTAAATAGTAGGATAACTGATGAATTGGTAAAGATTTGGAGGTAAGCTGTCATGGCCTAGTCAAAGTACTGTCATGTCAAGGAGAAACTGAAAAAAAAACTGCAAAAACTCCTGGTCGAGATCACCGTTATCTTTGCCAAGATTCGAATGTAGCACCATATACAAGTTTGGAGCATTGCTGCTTGGTCACTTGTAAGTTGGATGGACTGTATGTTTAATGCTTTGAAGTGCCGAGTCTTCAGGGATGTGTGACTGTCAACATGGCATAACATCCCAGAAGACCTGGATTCCCATAAACCTCACTGTGTGATCTCATGTCTCGCATATTTTTGTTGGTAGTTTGCTAAACAAGTCTGGCCATGCTGCAGCCAAGGTTGCATTTGAGAGCATGATGGCATCAACAGCTCAGAACAGACGTAAAACTCACAGTGAACTTCAGGACAAGTTGAATGCAATGTTTATGAATGTTAGACTGTTTGAGAAGGGAATTAAACAGTTTAGTGACAAGGACATCCAGCTACAGTTAAGCAAGTATCTCCTCAAGACCCTGTGCACAGAAATTACCAATGAGATTTTCTCGTACGTTGCACAAGAGAATATGATTCAGTATGACCAGGCAAAGGAATTGTCACCTGAGGTAAGAGAATTATGTATGTTCATGCATACATATACATTGCTACCTGGGAATATGTATGTTATGTATCTTAAGAGCAGTGCACTTTTTCCTTACAAACTCTTCAGTACCAGCATTGGTGTACTGTTTGGACCTTAATTTTGTGCATGGCGCTAGCTTCAGTGCACCAGACGTCCATAAATGCATTAAAGGTTACCGTAAATATAACACTCCGCCTTCTTGGCAGTAGTTGGATTTTAAACCCAGTGTCATTCAAGTGTCAAATGTGTGAGGAAACGCATGAATTATCCTTGTCATGCATTTATCTGTTGTTAATATCTGGAATTCCTTTAAGACTAATTATGTGTACCTGCATATGGTTATAAGTTATGTCAAATTTGTTGTCATTCTTTTATAAGGACTGTATCCATAGATGTTCCATAATTAAGATGTCTTACTAATTCTTGTCCCTAAATAAATATTATAATATGATTTATTTTTTTTATCGTACCGTGCATTTTGATATCTCAGAAACCTTCTCGACACTTAGGCAGCAATATTCTGTATTTAATCTTACAGTATATTAAAATGAAGTTCATACTCAACAAATGCACTCTGTATTAAACTTGATAAAGTTTTAAAATTTACATTAAAAAGCCCCTTTGACTTGCTCCTACATGTTTCGGTCTACGACCATCATGAGGGAGCCTTCATTAGAGCCTAACTAAAGTTATATTTAGGTTAAAATTCGTTAAAAACTATGGTGATATATGTTATGCGGTGGTGTGGCAACGTGATGCCACACCACCGCATAACATATAACGACATAGATTTTACCGAATTTTAACCTAAATATAACTTTAGTTAGGCTCTATTGAAGGCTGCCTGATGACGGTTGTAGACCGAAACATGTAGGAGCAAGTCAAAGTGATCTTAATGTAAATTATAAAACTTTATCAAGTTTAATACAGAGTGCATTTGTTGAGTATGAACTTCATTTTAATATACTGTAAGATTACATACAGAATATTGCTGCCTAAGTGTCGGGAAGGTTTCTGAGACCCTGCTAGCCTCCTGTTAAATGGGTACTGGGGTTTAAAAGTTCCTGTGTGTGTGTGAAGCTGACTACTTAACCTTCGTCTGGCTGGGGTGCTCACTTGATGTCACAATTTCAATAAAGGATCTGTGTGGTCTGTTAATGTCATTCCTAATTTGTTTAAAGGGATTATTTATATTTTTGTTTTAAACAGACATTTTTTCTTACTAGGTTAGAATGAAAATTCTGAATGATTGTCCAAATGAAAGCAAGGAACCATTGCTCAAATTACACAAGTCTTTGAACACAAATTCAGTAGAAGAAGTCTTGAACTGTGTTGAAGCTGGACTGGGACCACATGTTTGTGACATGATTCTCCGCAGGCCTGACAAAAAGAAGGAAAGGTATATAAAGAGAGAGAGGTTTCCTGTAGAACGGCCATTAATACAATAAATTGTTGTGTGTTGTAAGATATAGTTTTCTATTCATCATGGAATTGTATTTGAAACAGTTTTTTGATACTTATTCAACACTTTTTTACTGACTTCCTTTTTATGTTTAGAATAGACTGTCTAAGGACATCTGTAACCTAACCTGTTATACCATAATTATCACCTGATATGTCAAGAGATGTGTATGTGTGCCTGTACATGGTAATGGTTCATGATATACAGTAAATATAAATAATGGCTGTTTATTTTCGTCAGCCTTGCAAAGATATTTGCAGTAAATGACCTTCAAGTGGATGCAGTTTTACACAGGCCATGTGAAAAATATGTGTTGTGTATTTTGGCACTCCTTTTTGTTGCTCTTACAGCGATTTTGTTTTGCTTCAGGCCACAGCTGCTCGGACATCGCCAGGCTTTGCTGGAGCAGCTCACATCTGCAGAGGACCCAGCTCTGGTTTTGCACCTTACTACATTGATACTGTATCAAGCGGTTTCACAGACGATGTTGCATGCCTCTGGACGATTTGTATCGCATATTTTAACGTACTTACAGTCGCACATCACTGCAGACATTTTCAATCCCTTGCAGCAGTATCATGGTGAGTTCTTTGTTTATCACCCACAGACAACAGACAGAGGAGGCAACAAGTATTTTGGGTTATAAGTGGGCTGGTGCATAAGTCAACATCTGGTATTCTAAATTGAACACAAAAATTTGGAAACTGGATGTGTTTGTGTGCCCTCCAGCCATGTCATCTGAGGATGGAAACAGATCTAACATAAGAAATGTCATGTTCTTTAGAGTACAAGACGATATGCAAAGCCCAGAAAGCAAGTAATTGTAACAGGCCTTCATAAGAACTCTTGAAAACAGGTGTTGTTTCTGTAGCCTGAATAGTCTTCATAGAAACTGATAATGGACTTAGAATGATGTTATATGCTCTCAGCGTGTCATAAAATCATTCTTTTCATAATTTTTTTGTCTCCCTTCTTTGATTTTTAATACATACAGGATGATCAGGGGGACCGCGGTAGCACAGTGGTTAAGGTGCTGTGCTACAAATCAGAAGGTGGATGGTTCAATCCCAGCTGGTGTCAGTGGATTTTTCATTGACATAAAGTCCTTCCGATCGCACTATGGCCCTGGGGTCGACTCAGCCTCTAATAGAAATGAGTACCAGGAGTATTTCCTTGGGGTAAAGGCAGCCGGTGCGTAAGGCTGACAACCTACCACCTTCATATGCCGTTGTCACGAAATCTGGGAAACAACTTCCAGGAACCCTCAGGGCCTGTCCAGGCCTGTAAAGGGACTGCTTTACTTTTTTACAGGATGATCAAAGAGTAAAATATGGCAGTGCTGGAAGATTTATCTGTATAAAGCAGGTTACAGTGACAGGTACAGCACATGTTGAAGGCCATACTGTGGCTCAGGCGGTTAGTCACCAGCCTCTCACTGTAGAGGCCCAGGTACAGCCCTATGTCTGTCTGTCTGTGTACTATTTGTGGTGGACATAGTGGCACTCAGATAGGGTTTTTCTCCAAGTACTTCAGTTTTCTTGTCATTATCTTTCTACGGATGCTCCTTATTCATTCATCGATGTCTGACAGTATATAATATTAACATGTGACTGCATTGTTAAAAACATCAGGAGCTGCTCACCTAATAACACACCGTCACGTCCCAGAATCCCAGACTGCACACCACCGTACTTGTTGACAAGAGTAGTTCCTAAATTTTGCAGTCTATTTGGGAGTTCTCTGTATACATATGCAGTAGGGCACAGGAAACAGAATGATAAAATATACATATGAGAACTTAAAATTGTTAGCTTTTCTGTGGCTTATGTCACTGTCATGTTTATTATTTCACCTTTCTTTCAGACTTGGTGTTGAAGCTACTGACAACCAGTTCAGATGATGATAATTATTCACATATTATGATTGCACTTCAAGAAGGTATGCCAGCCATTAAAGAAATTGCAACATCATATAAGAAACATTCAGCAACAGAAAAATCCCAACAACAACCAGAATGAAAGAATGTATGTATGAAATTGCAGTACACATCAGTCCTGATTGTCTTCAAGAATTGGGATGGCAGGGCATGGACTGGATTGATCTGGATTCGGATAGGGACAGGTGGCGGGCTCTTGTGAATGCAGTAATGAACCTTTGGGTTCCATAAAATGCAGGGAATTTCTTGACCAACGGAGAACCTGCTGGATTCTCAAGAAGGATTCTGCTCATTGGAGTTATGGAGTTAGGTAGTCAGGCAGTAATTCCTAATTTGATGGCTTGGATGTACGTAGGAAGTAATCAGTTGTCTTAAATTCATGACTTTGCACAACACAAACCACTGTCATCTGTTAGGGATGCCTTTGGTCTTTATATTATGGCTGTTACGGTTACTTATGTTGATTTATTGGTAAACTATTGTACGTATCGCATATTTTGTGTGAGATGGGAGGTTGTCACAGCAGCAAACCTGAAGATTCAGGTCTTGTGGGTTGTTACACTATGTCAACTGGTAAAGTAGTACTGATGTTTCGAATGTTTTATGATCTGTTGAAACCGTGTCGATTGGCACGGCACAGCATCCAGGAAGACATATGTCTTTACATATTTTTTATTCATTACTTTGGGTGTGCTGTGAGTTCTGGTCATCTGCAGTCCTTGTTTGGGGGGCTGAAATTTTAATTGACTTTGTATCCTTTCCGTTATATTTGCAGGAAGAACTGCTTTCTATGTCACGTGTGATACATATTTCACTTTGGATTTTCCTGTATGTGCAACTTTCATCATGTCTTGTGATCACATGTATGCCTCTCTTTGTTGTTCAGGATTTGTTCTGCAATGAAATAGTCATTTACACTGATCTTGCTAATCCCATGAATAATCCTGTAAGCCAGGAGCAGGTCTGCTTACTGGAATGAAATGGTGGAAAGAACTGTAATAACACTTTTAGTTTTGGCTAAGAAATTGAATACAACTTGGTACCTACATTACACTTTGTATCTTAGGCTTGACAGTTCTGTTTACCAAACCATGAATTATAAATTCTCTGAAACATCAGTTTTCTAGCATTGTATTTCAAATAGCTGTTGATATGTTATTCATGAAATAATAAATTAGATGCTACTTTTGTGATCAAGTGTGTTTTTGAGGACTGTTCTTCCGACATTCTGGGTAATCGATGTCTGACATTTCGAAGAAACACATTGCCTTCATTATCATGAGTCAAGAGGTCACAGATCTCTTAGACTACTGAAGATGAAAGCACTGTGTTAGTTTGAGATTTTGGGAACCAGTTACCCAGTGATGCAGACCGTATCCCACAAGAACTTAGAACTCCAACACACTGCCATGGGAATATCAAGACCCAAGTAAATTTTTGTTAATTTATTTATTGGGCCATTCATTTTTTAACGTGAAATATCTAAATAAAAATATGCAGATTAAGTAGTTAACTTTGAGGGTGAATTCTTCAGATATTTTGATGTAAAAATATCTAAAGAAATGAAAACATGCAGCTCAAGTACATTAATTTTGAGGGCAAAGTCACGGAGCATTTCAGTATAAAACAGACCAATTTAATATTTTGTAGTATGGCTTGATTGCAGAGTTTTGGCATTACACAGATGCCCCTTTTTATGGGGCACATGCTTAATGGCAAACCAAACATTCCTTTGTCATCTCCCTGTAAGGTATATTAAAGTAAATTTCTATTTTACCATGTATAATTTGTTTTATATAAGCCCTGAAAAATTCATATGTACCATACTTTGAAAACCCTTGGGGTATGTGATACGTAATGCTACAAGGAAACAGGATATTTTTCAGCGGTCTGTTTCTTCTGCTTATCGGACCATCACTTTTAAATATAACACATGTATTTGTCAAGGACACGGTTATGATAAAGAAATATAGTTGATAGGAACTGACCTATATAATATGGAGATGATGATGGATAAAAAGACATTATGAATATCATTATGTGTTAAAGTTTCTTATTCACCAACTGATGCGCTAAAGAATTGCTTTCAAAAGACTTTTAAAATTTACATAAAAACAGCTCCCACATGTACGGTGCAGTCACCATCACCAGGGAGCTCATTATTCGAGCTTGCTAAAGTTACAGTTGTTAAAATAATCAATTAAAATACATCAGTGTGTGGTTAATGCGGTGGTGTGGCTGTATATATTAGGTCCTTATTGGTGTATATGTTGGTTGCACTGTTCGGAATTAGACTCTAATTCCGAATAGTGCGACATACATACACCAAGAAGGACCTAATAATATATGCAGCCACACCACCACTGAATTAACCACGCCGATGTATTTTAATTGATCATTTTAACAACTGTAACTTTAGCAAGCTCGAATAATGTGCTCCCTGGTGATGGTGACTGCACCGACACGTGGGAGCTGTTTTAATGTAAATTTTAATATGCTTTTTAAAGAAATTCTTTTGTGCATCAGTTGGTGAATAAGAAACTTTGATAATATCAAGATGCGTGGTATGACTATGAAAATGAACATTATGTGTGTTTAGCAGTATATGATATTAGTGATGGCAAACAGCAGAATGAGAATATTTTGGATCAATCTATTCAATGAAACGTATTTTGAGAGTGAAGCACGGTAGTAACAATGAAAAAACTTGGTTTGTCATAATTGAACTTGTTTCATATTCACATATGTATGAAGCCCAATTTAATATAAATATAATGATCATCACCTAGAAAATAAAAATCATAAATAAACAGCATGAAATAATATATAATGTTTGCTGTATTAGAAGTTAAAATTTATACCTGAAATATATTTAAAGTCAGTATCGATCACAAATATATGTGAAATCTGTGAAGACCGTCACTGAAAGTAGTTATACATGTCATTTATTTTGTATAAAAAAAACTATTTGATAAAGTTTTTCCCAAATTAAATTTTGACAGAAGCTGTTTTTGCAGATTTTTTTTTTTGGGGGGGGGGGGGAGACAAAAGAATGGAAGCAGTTCAGAAATGCACATGTGCATTCTTAAGATACATAATGAAAAAGAAACTGAAATGTTAACATTTATACAGGATTAATAATGACATTATGTAGGACGACAGTTTAGCCTATCAAGACACAATTACTGTCTGTTGCCACTCTCTATTCAAAAGTTCCTAACTTAAGGTGAAGCTTAGGAAGCATTGTGTGTTGACATCCATATACCGTATATTCTCAAATCTAATCCGCACTAGGTTTTGCCGATTTCTTAAACGAAAAAAAAAGTTAGTTCGTGGTTCTAATCCGCACCTGTGGGAGGATGATGGTGAAGATAAAGATGATAGTGACTGGGTGACGGATAACGATTCAGTTATGAGTGATGACGGCGAGTCTGATGAATAATAAATTATAAATATTATACATTATATAATATTATAAATAATAAATAAAATAATAAATTATTGTATTGTATTGTTCTTACAGCACAAACAGCGGCTCTGTCATTTTTCCAAAATCCAGCTCACGACCGCGAATCTAATCCACACACGATTCTAATCCGCATCTGATTTTTTAGCCCTCTGAAACTGTAAAAAGGGTGCGGATCAGATTCGAGAATATACGATACGTATGTGAGATTGTAAGTTGTACATCTGTTAGTTTTAACTTCAAGTACAGAGACATTATTGTGTGACAAATCGCTTCGTTATGTCACTCAAACCGTTTGCTGTGATGACAGGAAGTGTAGCACTTCCCACTGTTCAAGTTTGCTGTGAGTCAGGATCCACATTTTCGGTTCAATTTATTGCAGTTAATATTAGCCTTTTAGTCACCACACTTGAAGAAGGTGTTGGAAATGTGTTTTGCTTGGGTTCGCACCTGTGCGTCACATGAAACGAATACATTTATTGCGTGTCACAGGGGATGATGACTAATGACAACTGTCAGATTAACTTTGTCCATACGTAAGGTAAGAACATAAGAAGCTTGTCATGTTGTGGAACTCTACTGCTTGCAGCACTTTGCATGTAATCCTAGATAGAAGCAGTAATACTTTCATTGCGGTTGGACAGCCTCGTAGGTGGCGACGACCGGACAACCGTTTTCTGAAGTCTCGTGACATGCATCGAGTGTTTCTCCCATAAGTATCCTTAAAGAATTTCTTCATAAGTCAAATTATTATTAAAATATGTTGTGTATCACAGAATAGCTTAGATCTCTCCTTACTCATGATGCAGTTACTTTTTATATAATGGATTTGGTTGTTTCATTTTTGTTGTGTGTGAATTCCTCACGTGTTGTAATTTTTGCCACCAAACAAGTGGGGGAGTTGAAATCATTGTCAGTGAGTCTGTGACATCAGTTCTGTCCTTTGTTACCAGGTCATTGGTAAGCACAGGGATAAAGGCTTTTATTATGCACAGAGCTCGGATGATGTAGAGAAAGCGCGAGATGGCAATGAAAAATCAGAATTTTTTCATAGTTCCCTTTTTTACACCTTGCTAAGTAGTGAAATTTTATGCACTGGTTGACAATTTTGCATCATCTACAGCGTAAACATTAATTACCCCCCCCCCCCAAAAAAAATAATAATTTGATGGGCAATGTGTAATAATTAGGAGAATATTAATTGATGAAGTGTGACATTATTACCTTTTATTTATTTTATGTTTGTGGTGCAGTGTTTTGTATTTTACAGTTGCAATGCAATGTGAAAGTTGTCAAACATTTTAATACAAATCTTTGAAATTGGAGGTTGTTTTGTTATCAGAGCAGAAATTGACTCTCATTCTCGCAGTTTGCCTTAACGGTTTATAAAATTGTAATGATGGAGCAGTTCTAAGAAAAGAGCCTACTTTTTGGGAAGAAACAATGTAATGGATCCCGTGTAATTTTCCTACATCATCCAGCGTACTGTTTTAGGAGTTGGAGTTTTGATTTGTGGGAAGGGTGGGGACTTTTATTTCCTTCACGGTGTTGCCCATGCAGCCTCCTGTCCGGTGAATACCGGTGGCTCATCTCACTGGGTCTAAGTAACCATGGCTTGAATTTAACGGTTAGTTCCTCTAGTGCCAAGGTCAAAATGCGGAACTGTCTCTGTTCTTCCACGCGTCTACATTGTGTGGCACTTAAAGCACAGGGGTAGCTCTACTTTGTTATAGTGGGCATTCTGTGTATTGTCTTAATTTAGTGAGACTGAATCAACTTTTGGGGAAATTAGCATGGAATAACAAACTTGTTGGAAAGGTCCAGGTTCAAATTTATTCAACTCTTCACACTTTTTCTGACATAAGATTGCAGTACAAGTTACTTCTCTATGTATTCACACAGATACCATACCCAAATTTTTTATATTCTGGACATTAACAGTTATTCAGACACCCACCCAAATTTAAATAAAAAAAAAGCCACTTTGTGGGAGGATTAGAACTTGTAATTTAAACTAAATGAGTCATGTTACATGTGTTGATATGTAGACACATGCAATTGTATACAGTATTATATTATATTTACTGCATGCTTTTTATACCATACTTTTCAAAATCAAACACAAATTATATATAGTCGTTGGTTCAGCCCCCCCCCCCCTCTCCTAAACGAAAAATTCTGGGTACGCTCTTATCATTTAATCTTACTCGATATTATGTCGGTACAGTAACATCTTTGGCTGAAGCAGCTTTATTAAATCACTATGAACCAACAAGAAAGTAAATAGTAGTATTAATCTGAGTGAGTTGAGAGTGAAGTACAGATAATTTTAATTGCCTTTCATGGAACTAACGGGAGTGAAATTCACTTCAGACAAAAACTGTACGCATTTCTTATCTCTTTATGCATGCTGCATACTGTTCTTATCCTCTATTTAGTGAAAAACAGAAATGTGAAGCTCCACGTTAACCCAGTTTCCTTCTCTCCTATTAAAAGTCCTCACTCTCCAAGGTCTATACATTCCCTCAGGTCATACGGAACACAATACCAAATACCCTCTTAGCTGAATACACGACACTGCATCACGAACAGACTCTATCCTCTTATGCTGTAATTACCCTACTCCTCACACGTCATCTATGGGCTTAATTTCGATCCTGTGTCATATTTATATTTCGCCATCACCAGGTATCAGTGTACTCAGATACGAATTTACAATCGCAGAATAACAAGCTCTTACACTTCGCTGTTGTATTCCACAACACACTTCAAGGGCCAGTCCGTGACAGACGGAGAATTGTTGCGTGGTTAGGTTTGGTTTCGCTCGCTTTCCGTTAGGCTACGCTGGTTTGTAGAAAGAGGTCCAAAATGGCGAATGTTGAGTTGTGTATGGCGGAGAAGGTGAGAAGCAGGTGTACGCTGGATGCAGTACCGGATGTAAGGAGCATGTTTATCATTATAAAAGTGGGAAGTTGATGTGAGTTAGAAACCTGCAGTACATAAAATATGTGCTGTTGAGAACATATAACGCAGATTGTATTTTGGTATTGTGACAGCTGAAAGCGTACAGAACATCTCGCTCGGAATATTTTTTCTTTGGATTCGCAGTATGTTATAAGGACTGGCATGCTGCTAATAATGGCCATATAGATAATTATATGTAGTACTAATTGCAGTTTTCACCTGCTCACACATGCATGCGCAGGGCTTGTAATATGATTGCAGGAACTTTAGATGTGGAGGTACTAAAGTAACATATATAAATCTGAATGAAGTTTAAGATAAATTCCAGCCGTAACTAATTTTGTTTGTCGCACTGACGTCTGTAGTATAAACTCGGTGTAAAATGTAATGACTTATCGAATTTGGGCAGGATGCAGTGAAACTGAAGAGGTTATGTCTGGCCTTCTAATAACAATATGAGGCAGGGCCTGTTGAAGACATTTCTGTGCCCACTGCAGAAATAAATGTGGGGGCCGTAGCTACGCGGAGACAACCGACACTGCCGCTAGAGCACATTTACAAACTTTAACACGTGTACAGAATATGTCTGACACAAAATCTGAAATACTGTTAGCCCTCTCGGAATCTGAATGTTAGGGCCCCATGTAGTAGTATAATTGCGATAACCTTTAACTGGCCGTGATATGACGTTAAGGTTGAATTTTATCTTGAGGGCAGTTAAAAGTTTTGATACTAAATAAGCATACCATAAAAACATTGGTACTGTAATTGTATTCCTAGAATTGAAATAGAATTAAAAGATTCTTAAGGCTGAATATTTCCATACAGTGTGTCTAAGCTAAGAACATCCTAAAATTTTATGCTTGGGCATAAACGCGCACATTATTACCACTGACTTATGTCCTAGAATTGTATTCCGTAATTTTAATGAACTTATCATAAACAGAAGGTGAAATTAAATGTGGCATAGTGGTCACTATTAGATCTAGTCTTCATACGGATAGCATAGATCTATAGCCAGTAATATTATAAAACCATGTATACGCATAATAAATAAGAGAGTGAAACTAACTATAAATTTCTAATATTACCATTGACGTCATTAAATTTGTTGACATTAATATTTTGAAGGATTGTGGTAAGGAAGTAGATTATCTTCAGCATTGCTTAAAATTATACACTAGAAGACATGTTGATACTGGATTTAATTTTGAATAATCTTTGTAGGAAATTCTACACTTTGGTAAGCGTAAGTTGAAGGTCAGATCCGAATAGGAATGTCGGGTTAAAAAAATATTGTGGTCAAGGATGAGAAGATAAAGTTGTTCATCGTGAAATGTTCTTATCAGTTTGTAGATTTAGATTGTTTCATTGTAGACCTAGTGAGTAATAATGTTCACAACAATCCTTAGCCCTCTTCATCCGGTACGTACAAACACCTCATTTGTTATTTTATCAGTGTCTAACGTAAGAAATAAGACACCTTCGTGTTATGAATCGTCAGACACGCGGCGGGTCACAGGAAGTCGTGAATAAGTCTGATGGAGGGGCTTTTCCTGCTGTTGACTCTGAGCACGTGGCTTTGGAGATATTAGGTACACAAAGTCTGATTGTAGTCAAGGTCCACTCGTCGGGGCGCTGCGTGGAATGTCTGAAAGGTGTAATTCACTGGCGTGTAGACTGGCAATCGTCTCATTTCGGGATTGTCTAGGAAACTGAGGAGCCAGTGTAGCGATGAGGCTATGGGATAGACGAGCGGGGAACTGGAATTCTATTTCTGACTGGGGTAGAGATTTGTCTGTCCTAGCCCTGGCGCGCACCCAACCTCCTTTTCCGTGGGTACCTGTGGGCGCATTTAACCCTTATCCTGCTAACGTGGAAAATATGGTGAGCTCCTATTAATGCCAGCAAATGGCAGATGGGATTTAATTTGGCGTTTAAAGGGTTAAAGGAGAGTAAAGTGGCTTGAGAGTGAAATGACTTATCACTCCCATCTCGTGCCGAGGTTAAGAATGCGCGGAGCTATAGCTCCACTCCCCCATACGTGGTGTGGAGGGGGACTTTATTTCTACCCCTACTTTTTCCTTGACTGTTCGTCGCCCCATCTCTCTCACAGGCAGACATTCAGAGTGGTATTTTGAATTTCATATTTTGTATTAGTTGTATTAGTGCTTGTATTATTTAACAAGCTGATCCCAGTAGCCGCGCGGTCTAAGGCGTGGGTCTGTGGCCTCTCGCTAGCTGGGACTGCGGGTTCGAAGCCTGTCGGAGGCATGGATGTTTGTCTCGTATGAATGCTCTGTGTTATCCGGTAGAGGTCTCTGTATCGGGCTGATTACTCGTCCAGAGGGGTCCCACCGAATGTGGTGTGTCTGAGTGTGATCGTGAAGAAGTGACAACGAGGTGGTCCTGGCACACTAGGGGCTGTCGCGCCATGAAGAGAAAAATAAAGATGCTCTCGGTTATTGAATAGGAGTAGGATTAGTGAATAATGAATTGAAGAGAAAGTTGACTTTTATATGCTGTACAGGCATTTTGGTGCAGGAGCTGAGAAAACGTGGGAAAACTTTCAGCGAGGATTGTGTCACAGCTGAGATGCGAATCCTGCGTCTTCTGAATACAAGCCATAAACGTTCCCGGTTGAGACAACTCCCTCTGTACTGAAAAAAAAGTACTTTCCCCTTCCCGCACTATGAAAGTATACGGGGGAAGTAGAGGTACATTTCCACCTATTCTTAGCCTCGGTATTAGATTTAGATGACTGGTCAGCTTCATGCCTCGACCGCCCTACCCCCCGGGAAAGAACTCCGGAACCCACTTCATAGGAAGTTGGGTTGGTCCCAGGGACGGTTTTGACGTCTCGGAGAACGGACAAATCCCTTGCCCCAGCTGGGATTTGAAGACCGGACCGTCCACTTCGACTGAGCCATTCTACCTCCCTTTGTATAACCCTGAATTATTTTTCACCATTTCTGTCTTTTTGAAATGGCGAGATTTCAGGCTTCCGCTGTGTTGTGAGGTGCTCGATCTTGGTGTTTGTTGGTAGTCGTGTATCGACTTTTTGGTGCAGCCTGTCGTACCCATTTTCAAGAATGAAGCAGGGCGACAAGAATGCTTAGGCCTTGAAAATGAGACCGATAAGCTGTCAGGAAAGGCCAATGAACAACTGCCAATATACACTGCGTGACAACCGTTGGCAGCATACCTTCATATCATAAGATTCACACCTTCGCATTCTTTCCTTTTATGTACTTTTCCTTGAGGGTTGTTCATTGTTCGCTGGGATAGACGACTCATGCCGTCAGTGCCTATTGCTCTTTTCCCCTCATTTTTAACTGTAACTTTTTCTTTTCTCATTCTTTGTCAGACTGTTAAGGAATGAAAGAACAGACCAGCAAGCATGTAATCAGGCGTTACGAGGGACTCGGAGAGGGGACAAGTCGTGTTCAGCGCCAGGCGGTTTTGGTCTGCTACACCAGTAGCTGCTCGACCGTCGAACAGTTAGTGTAGAACTCGGTTTCGCGCGGTATGGAGAAACGTGAGGCAAATAGCGGCAATCCAAAACAAGAAGGGACATCAGTCGCACCCCCAGATGGTGGCACAAGAGCGTGGCTTGTTATGGTTGCAAGTTTCCTTTGTAATGGAATCCTGTTTGGTGTCATTAATACGTATAGTGTAATCTATGTGGACTTGCAGAAAAAACTGGAAGCTAATGGGGTCGCCGAAGCATCTTCAAAAGCATGTAAGTACAAAAACATGCCTTTCTTGCCGTAGGTCAGTGATTATGAGAGTCTGAAGTTTTTGCGGGAAGTTTACGGCAGTTATTTTAGCTCTTTGTTTGCCAGGTGTCGAAAGTCAATGATCTGGGAACAGAGGCGCCATCATGTATGAATTAATGTTAAAGGCAGTAGCAGTGTGTAGAATTTTGCTGCGCGTTTTGTAAACATGTTCGTTGCAGATCTGTTTTCCTTCAGTATCGATATCTTTGGTACAGAAGTACTTGCGTGTGAATAACAGTGATTCGATAACACTTCTACAGTTTTTTTTGTACGGTTACCAGCAGTGTGGTGTAGTGTTTCAAGTTATCGTTAGTCGCTTAAATTAGACTAGAATTATGTGATGGGTTGGGGGTTTGCTGTGGTTAAGTCCGGAAACGTTAAAGATATTCCGATTGCATCGAGGTCAGAGGCATGTGTTGTGTATATTAGTGTGGCAGCTATATATAAAGCACAGTTGTAGTCTTGGTTGGTGGGAGGAGTTGCGGTGAGTTGTGTCTGGACTGGTAAATGTAAGTTAAATATAAACTCTGGAAGTAGGGAGGGCTTTGCATACTCTTCTCGTGTGATAGCTTTTAACTTCAATGGAACTGGAAGTCATTGGTATTCCGCGAGGGTCAAAGTAGTGTCGAATGTTGTAAAGAGAAATAGAAGGCGAATTAGAAGCCATGTCAGAAGGATGATTGCGGTTCACGTATGTTCCAGGAACTGCAAGTGAAATCTAAATTTATGTACGTCAGAGGAAGGTTTGTCATGTTTTGTGTCAGGTCTAGGAACTGTAAGAAAGAAAGAAAAAAAAAACCGAATTTACGCACACGTCCGTGTGATGTTTATTGTGGTTTATGTTAGTTCTAGGAACCATACAAGACTAAACGAGCCAGAGGCAGTGGTTGTGAAGTGGTCCCCATGGCCTGTGGCAGTGTCACATTCCTTACAGTCTCAGTGTAGGCCAAAGGCGCCCCAGATTTTTTTTGTGTGGAAGGGGGGGGGGGATGATTGCTGACCCTGAGCCTATGTGTAATTTATATTTGATTTAAAAAAAAAATATGTTATGAAAAATCTGGTCATACTCGCCTAGCCTACATCAGGTTAGGTTACAGGGAAAATGCAAACTGACTAAAAATAAAAGTTACCTCAATATTCATAAGTTTCTTTTATATATATATATATTTTTTTTTTTTAAATTCCGATGTGTTAGTCATCAGCGGATTTTAGTGGCTGATAGGCTGAAGCGTAAATCACGTAAAACGTTTAATGTTATAGTGTCTACAAAATCTGTTTTTGTGCATTTTTTTTTTGTTTTAACCAAATAAGGTTTTACAATATTTTAAAGACAAGGTGCAAGTGTTGGTATTTTAAATGAATGTATACTGTTTTTGTGCATTTCACTTTTGGGAGGGAGGAGCTGCAACCCGGCAGCCCCCCTCCCCCCCCCCCGCCCTGTTGGTGCGCAAATTGTGTAGGCCTACCAGTGTGTGTGTGTGTGTGTGTGTGAAATGGCGCATCTTCTATAAGCTTTTTGCCCCGAAATTCTCCGATATTAGATTTTTAACAAAAGAACCTCGTTCCCAGCTTATCGGACGCACTGTGAAACCTGAGTACGCAAATCCCGGGCGCCAAGGCCGTCTTCAGGACTAAATTTTGCACGGTGACGCCATTATGTGTGAGTCTTCAGCGAGGAACTTGCTTCTTATTACTCTTTTTTTTTGCGCCTAGAATTTTGAGGGGGGGTCATCAGTGTTTTTAACAGATGGTCTGGTCTGAAATATTTGAAAGACCATGTCTTACTTTAGAGTCGTCAGTGGAAATGTGCTTCCATTTTCCCGTAAGGTGCGTAGATGTTGCGTATGCTATGCTGCTTTATGTAGTGTCGACAAACGTGAGAGGTTTGGTTGTGGCTTTGGGTGTGATACTGACTGTACCTTTTTTTTTTATATTGTATTAAATAATTATACGAGATTTGAGGTGTTCACGGCGGTGCTGATGAATATTCCTGTCGTCTAGGATATCACGTCGCGTGTACTGATTTTTTGAGACCACCCTGAAAACGGAGACAAAAAAAAACCTTCCAAGCATTGATATTTATCAGTCTACACGGAGTCGTATTCCAGAAGACTGAACTGTTGGAATGTTTATATTCGTAGGCCGTTTAACGATCCTGGTGGCCGCGCGTTCTGAGGCGTGGTTCTGCGGCCGCTCGCTTTCTAAGATCGCGGGTTCGAATCCCGCTCGGGGCTTGGCTGTGTTATGAGTGCCGTGTGACGTCAGGTAGGGGCTTTAGCGATGCGCCAATTCGTAGTCCAGGGGAGTTCTACCGGGTGTGCGTGTGTGTCCTTGAGTGTGGTCAGATGTTACAGTAATCCTCTACGCCTACAGTGAGTAGGTAGCCAGAGGTGAGACTACAGAATCGTTCAGTATTCCTCGCTGGGGGATATGGTTGGTGTTCTGCGGAATTGTGCTTGGGTATTGTCTGCAGTAAATTATGAATTATGTCAGACTCTGATATTTGGTGCAGAAATCCCCGAAATGCAAATCAGACGATTAACAGACCCGAGTTTTTGGGCCGTTTGTCGGTAATTATATGCAGTATATTGAGTTCAACAGGTTCTTCCATTTGGTTAGACATGAAAATACGTATTGGCGATAGCTTGTCCCTCGTTCAGCGGCTCGCTTAAGACGTTACAACGTCAAATAGAAGGCGTGGAAAAATGTCTTCGGACAAAAAGAATTTCGGATTCCCTCCCGACCGCAGCCACCAATATTGAAAATAAATCGAAATATTCAATATAATGATAACCAGTTAATAATGATTTTCGTACAGTGTCCAGAAAAAATAAAATTTATACCTCTATACGTCATGGAGGCGAATGGGGGGGAGTGGATATGTAACTCCACTCATTCTTAACTTCGGCATTGGATGGAGATACGTTTCGCCTGCTTTATAGCCGGTGCCTGCTGAATAGGAGGCTTAGGGTCTCCAGAGCTGGTATATACATACTGGAATCGGGGAAGGAACTGCATTTCCTCGATTGTCGTAGACCCTAGTCACTACAGGAAGTACGCTATTCCGTCATATAATATCTCTCAGTAGTATAAAGTAGTGATAACCTTCTAACACGTAACTATTTACAATGTTGAACTCAGTAACCTCTGGATATACTGTCATTTCCTTAAATAAAGCTGTCTATTGAATGTAACGTGCTGATCAAAATACTTTAAAATTCAGGGGTTTCAATTTATGACGCTGCGAAAGTTGTTCTAAAAAGGTGCAGGCGTGGACTAGCGTAGAAATTATGCCGGGCATACACTGCGTTGTTAATCTAAAGCGTCGGTGGCAGTATTCTGCATTTTATAAGAAATCTGTTGTGTTTTCGTCTCTCGTTTTTACTTTTTGATAAGCATGGATAGCGGCAAGTTAGAGTCCCTATATATAAAGTTTATTACTCGATCCCGCTTCTACGAGGGGATGCTGATAAGTCCTTAGCCCGAGCTACTTCCCGATGTTTTAGGACGGAATGAATAGTGTCGTTGGAAAGAGGGGTCTGTTCATGTGCCGAATTGCAAGTATTTTCTTGTTACAGAGGGTGAAAGGAAGCATGTCAGGCGACGCGCGCGATTTCAACAACATGGAGACGCGAGCTTTCATCAAGTTTCTTTTTCCTGCAAGACAAGGCCACGAAGGAAATTCACGTCATTCTGACAGAAACATTAGGGGAACATGCACCATCGTATGCCACCGTTAAAAATGGGTGGCCCAGTTTAAACGTGGTGATTTTTTGTACCTGTGATGCGCCTCTTCTTGGACGACCCAAAACAATGACCACCCCCGAGATTATTGATCAAATTCACGAGTTAATCATGGGAGAACGCCGGATATCGGCTAAATCAATAGCTGAGCAACTGGCCATCTCACATGAGCGGCTTGGGTCTATCATTCATGAAGATTTGGACATGCGGAAGCTCTCCGCGAAGTGGGTCCCGAAATGCCTGATCGCGCATCAAAAAGTCAACGGTGCCAGTCGTCTGAGCAATTTTGGAATTTTTTCGGCGCGATCCAAATGATTTCCTGTCGCGATTGGTGACCATGGACGAAACCTGGTTATATCACTATGACCCGGAGACAAAGCAACAATCAATGGAGTGGCGGCATAGCGG
>Ga0131853_10008533_pt1 | contig 18689 bp, 15 predicted proteins | sample TergutLab28metaG_FD_92764 | JGI IMG/M metagenome (GOLD analysis project Ga0131853, IMG submission 92764) | Labiotermes labralis P1 segment gut microbial communities from Petit-Saut dam, French Guiana - Lab288 P1 (version 2) (version 2) | ecosystem: Host-associated > Arthropoda: Insects >...
AGACTCCTTGGACATGAGACTGGTCTATCGCAGTACAACACACACACTGCAAATATGCAGACACACATTGTTTACCCCAAGTGAGGTTCAAACTCATGCTTCCCATGTTTAAGCAGAAGAATACGTTAGACACCCTATAATGCACGGCAACTCTGATCACAGTTTTTCCCGCAGTACAATGCATTAAGTTCATGATATATTAGTATTAATGACTAAGAGAGATTTGATGCTGTCACTATCATAATATAGCACACACTGTTTCATTCTCAGAATGTCGCAAAGCAGGAACTGGAAATGACTATATAGGACAGCTGAATGTGACTAGATCAAAACGAACATGTCAAAGATGGGTGGAAGACACTCCACACATGGTAAGTGCTAAGCTTACATCGTGCTGTGGTTTGATTATTTGAATATTGGTTTATCTGCTAGCTTTGCTATTCATGTAGTCTCTCTTGTATCTATTTACATATTCCTTCATTTATTTATGTATTTATTTATTTAATGTTATCATGTACCATATTCTGTTCATTTATACTTTTACAATGGTAATCCTACTGTCATTAGGACAACAGATTTCATAAAGATTTGACGGATCATAACAACAGCTCATTATTGTAATGTGAATAATGTGGACAAGATGCACTGACTCAGAATGTGGGCAAGTGATGAGCTGTTCTGCATAAGACCAATGAACTTACAATATAAATTCAGGAAATTTATTTACTGGTTTGGCAAATATTATGTTCTAGAGGACCCTGTTTAATGGAGCTTGGTTAGCTAATTAGTTGGTTGGTTGTTTGGTTAATTAGTCAGTCAGTGAGCCAGCCAGTTTGTCAGCCAGCCAGTCAGTCAATCAGCCATTTAGTTGGTTGGTTGGTTGGTTGGTTGGTTAGTTAGTTAAGTGTAATGAGTACTGGAAGATTTTTAAACAAAAGCTTGCTGCAGATACTGCACATGATATTCACAAGGGATGTTTAAAACCTCTACTTCAAACACAAATTAATAACATTAAGGTTAATATAATACCTTCATTAGCACAAATGCATTAATGTTTTTGAATTTCAAAATATTTTGCTACTCTGTGTGATATACATGACATCATAGTTCCCCTCAGTGGCAAATCCTGATCCAGGTGTCAGATCTAGCAGATGGGTATACAGTCCCTTCCACTAGACCTGACCAACACACCAGTGCTCCTCCCAACTCTGTTAAATTTGAAACAAAACTTAACCTCTCCCAAGCCACATACAATATATTTTCAGATGGAAATTGTCCTTTGCATGTTGTTTCTGATACATTCTCACTAGCAGCTTCTGCCTTTCTGTTTTTTATAACATACAATCAGTCATATTGCTCTTATTTTGGTGTTTTTTTGTAGTGACACTGTCAGTTACTAACATTATACATGAAAGGTGGTAATTCCTGTGAATGATACTACATGGCAGCAGTGGAACAATATGATTAAAAAATATTATAATATTTTAAATTTTGGCTGCAATGAAGGCATAGTGGTAAACTTTTGCTACTTGGGAAAAACATAATGTAGGTTATCTGCCTAGTTTCAAAAATATGTAGCTAGCAGCTTGTTTTTTTTATGGGACAAAATACAACTGAACGTTTTTCAATAGGTGAATAAAACCTACAGAAATGCGAACTTGTTCCCTGATGGTTCAGCTAAAGATGCAAGAAACTACTGTCGGAACCCTAGCCGCAATATTGCAGGTTCCTGGTGCTACACAGTGGATCCAAAAGTACCACAGGATGTCTGTGATGTGCGTGATTGTGACAAACCAGGTATGAATAGCTTTCATAAATAGCATTCCCTCAAAGTATCTTTGTTCCTTAAATTATTTAATAGTAAAGTGTCAGCTGTAGAGGGTTTATAGCATCAACTGAGAGGGGAGAGAATAATCACGAATAGTGAAGTGGAAAGGACAGATAGAAAGAAGCCACTGTCCTGTTCAAGTACTGTAGCATTTGCTTGAACAGATGTAGAAAAATCATGAGGACTTCAGCAGTATAGCCAGTTGTTGTCCAAATGTGAACAAGGATATCTCCTAGAGATGAAGCATAGAAGGGAATATAGTGGACTGATCAATTTAACAGACTTGTTATCTTGAAGAACTTTTAAAACAAAATTTGAATTCCTCACAGTTACTGCTGCATAACTTCAGTGTTTAAAAATTCTTATAGATTTATTTTAAAAAAAGTTGGAATCTTCCTAAAGAGACATTATTTTTTGTTATTTAGGTTAAATGGTGTCTGGAATTATCCATCATCTAGCATTCCAAATAGAACACAAACTTTCAAAAACCAGATCTGTTTCCCTTCTCAGGTGAAATTGTGGAGAGGCATTTAGTCAGTTATATTCATAAGAAAAATCACTTCTCAATTACTGGGCATCCTGTGATGTAAAAAGACTGTTGGTTATGCTACTAGTTCAAAGTTAAGTAAACCCAGGCGAAATAAATAACCTGGACTGACTGAAGGTAGCTCTCCATATTGGGTCTTACAGTGTGTTTGCCTCTTCTTCTTTTCACCTGAGGACAGAATCAAATCCAGTTTTCAAGACATGCACTTCTTCTTCATTGGCATAGAGTCATCACAGTTTAACCAGTGCCTCCCTCAGAATGATAGCCCACACAGATCTGTCTTCTGCTTCCTACCTCCATCTCTTGAACACAAATTAATTTCAGAACATTTCAAGACCTGCAGAAACAAAGTAATCCAAATTGTAATACACCATTATTAAGAATCCTTTAGAAGTGATTTAATACTTCTTCAATTTTACTCTACAGGTGAGGTTACTGGTCATATTGTTCTCTAATTTTGAGAGGCCCATTTTGAAAAAAAATTTGAGATCATACAAATTTTTTTAATCCGAAGTTGGTAAATATTACTAAGGTTTTTAAAATTGCATTTGCAAAACTCCATTCAGCCTTATGTGGCTCAGATGTTGTCCAGCACAGAAGACAGGAGGACCAAAAATAAGCCTCCTGAGCACAATGAAGCATATGGGGTTATTCTGGACAAACAAACACCCATAATACTCGGTGACCTTCACAACGTGGCTTTATCTTATTTTTCATTTAAATATAATTCCAAAAGCCATGTAGTATACTTTCTCAGATAGGATACAAGTGATTAAATAGCAGAAAAACAATTCCATTCTCAAATATTCAAATGGTACTCTTTTTGTTTACAGAGGAATGCACCATGATGACTCGAGGTGTGGGCGAGGGGCGTCTGATTTACATTCGCCATAAATGGAGGAGGGAAGGACTGAAGTTTTGGCTGAAGGAATGGGACCCAGACTTGCCTGATGGAATTATATTTGTGATTAGACCTCTCAATGGGGACAACTATTATAAGCTTATAATTGGGGCTGCAGAGAATGAAAATGTGCAACTTTTCTATGGAGAAGGGCAAGGTGAAACTATTGGTTATCTCGCAACTGATATAATACAGTCATTTACTGAAAGCTTGAAGAGGAACTAATGAAAGACAAATCTGCAATATATATAAATTTATCATTATAGCATTATTTAAAATTTATATAAAAAGAATGTGTCAACATATCATTATTAAAATTTTAGGTAAGGCTGAAGTACTTCTAAAGGAAGAGACTCTGCCACATCTGATTCCTATTGGAAAATGGGGAGGATTCTGGCTGAAGATTCCAACAGGACGTATCTCACTGGGTTACGAGGGTTTGGACAATTACCTTTTCGACTGGAATCACAGTAATGAGTCACCAAGAGAAGGACAGAGGCACAAGATCTTCAAACCAATGTTCATAACCTTCACATCTGTCAAAGGCTATACTATTGGAGTCAATTTCCCATGTGATGGTCAGTTTGAATTTGAAATCTCCTATGACATTAAGAGTATTTTATCAGGGAGTATACTGAGATGATGGCTAGAGAGCCAATAAGGATGCAAGATAGCCATAAGTCAACATAACCCTAGCTAATAAACCATATCACTCCACATGTGCCTTTCATACACCATGACATTGAAAAATGGAGCATCGCAATATTGGTACAAGTCACATGTGACTGCAGAATTTAACTGAAGGGGGTTAAACACTTGAATTTGAAGGTATATTAACCACAATTCACAATTCAACTGTTGGATATTGACATAAATCAACAACATAATGCATGTTGTGCACTGTCCAGCACTTACTTAATTACACCGTGGTGCATACACAGAATCACTTAACATGCAGTAAATGTCACAAAATGGTAGACTGAAGTGAAGTAGAGCAGGGGTAGGGTGACTTCCCGGGCACTCTGAAGTTATGAATCTCTAATGGTAGCTAATGACATCATCTCAAGTTGTATGCACATTAAGACAATATAAAAAATTATTAGCATTAAAAAAAGGGTAAAAATTTACATTCTTCTTCTCTTTCACAGCAGAGATGTGTGCTGTGTTCTCTACACAGGTTTATTTACTTTGTCATTTAAAACAGTATAGCAAGTAGCACACAACACAAAATGTGGGTGAATATGAACAATGAAGCCAGGGGCATGAGGAAAATATTTGGACTTTGGAGAAGTAAAGCACTGGGAAGTGGAGAAAATTACACGAACAGTAGCTTCGTGTCACTGTTCGGGTGACTGTATCAAGAAGGGTGAGACAGGCAGGGAATGTACAATGTGTGAAGACACACTCATAGATAGGGCAGACAGGTTTTGGGAGAAAAAACATAGATGAGAAGATACTATTAATATTGGTGTCAGAAAATAGGTTGTCAAGATGTGCCAGAGTTAGATCCAGCAAATGGCCTTTGTAATGTACCAGTAATGTTGTGTAACTGTCAATTCAGGTACTTGAGGAGTACTCTGTACCAGAGGATTATGAAGTTACTAACTGAAATAATAGATAGGAAGAAGTCATTTTTATATCTTAAGGTATGAAGCACACACACAGGAGCTGAAGAAAATTGTGAATGTTAATTGAAAAAAAACCTGTAGCACTGTAATTTTTATCGTTGCATCGCGCATTTTGAAATCTATGTAGTTCACACACCAACAAATGCATTATTTATTAACCTGGGTAAAAGTTTTCAAATATGTTAAAATACACAATAATATCGCTCCTGCATGTTTCGGTCTTTAATGACTATCATTAGGGAGCTTTATCTGTACCTAACTAAAGGTTTATTTATGTTAAAACACTCAGTAAAATTATGTCGTTATATATATTAGGTGATGTGGCAGCATGTGTGTTTTGTGCAGTGCAGTGCACTGCACAAAACACACATGCTGCTTTACGACATGCTACCACATCACCTAATATATATAACGAAGTAATTTTACCAAGTGTTTTAACATAAATAAAACTTTAGTTAGGTACAGATAAAGCTCCTTGGTAATGGTCATTAAAGATCAAAACATGCAGGAGCGATATTATTGTGTATTTTAATGTGAATTTTAAAACTTTTAACCTACTTAATAAATAATGCATTTGTTGGTGTGTGAACTACTATAGTACTGTATTTAATGACCCATTCATAAAACAGTGAGATTCATGTATGTGACTCTTCCTCTGGTAACAAAAGGGCAATAAACTGCACAAAAGTAAAAAATATATGCTACAGAATTTGAATCTTCATCACATTATATTTTTACATGTCATGCCAATGAATTTGCATTCCAATTTTAAAAATTTTCCAAAACTGGCAAGAGCAGCATTTTCCAGCAGCTGAAATCTTTGTAATTATATGTGACTTCTAAAATTTTAGTTTATCATCATCTTATCTTTATTGTCTTACCCTCCCTTATCATTTAAATGTGTATAAAATAATGTAGACTGTATAAAAATACAATCTCTATCATTTCAGAATGTCACACAGAGAAAACAAACACAACACACTTCACCAAGATCCTTCCTTTAGGACTGTGGTCACAGGAACAAGGCAGTCACAACAGCATCACCTTACACATAAGGGGCACTGGAGTTGCTGTTATTCCTCTAATTAAATTACCAGGTACAGCTACATGTTCACAGCATCCCCTCTATACTAAGGCCACAGAAAGTGGTCCCATGAATTGCCCCCTCCACCCCTCTCTCCTCTAAAGCTTTAGTTATTAATATTAAATACTGCTGTATGGGTGGGCATAAACGTGTGGAAACTTTTGGGAGTGACCAGATGTGGGCTGAATGACATTGTAATTAAATATATATGTACTCAAACACAACAATGTTTTATTGCATTAGTGGCCAATAATGCAATAAAACATTGTTGTGCTTGACTGAGTATATATATATACACACACACACACACAGTGTATATATATATATATATATATATGTGTGTGTGTGTGTGTGTGTATATGTTATTATTGTATTTCAAACACAACAGGATGTCCTCTCCTAAAAAAATGTATGACATAAGCTTAAAGGGGCTGGTGCAAAATACAGCAGCAGATGCAGAGTCCAAGTGTTGCCTACCTACATACATACAGACACAACACACACACACATATAAAAAAATATATATATATATATACACACATTCCATGGATCCATAAGTGTGTTATAAAGACAGTAGGATGTGGAACAAGTCATAAATGCACAAGATATACGAATTTACAGTGTAAAATACTGCAAACCTTTTACAAAAACAGTATTATAAATCATCTTTACACAAAAAATTTGTCTAAAGAGTAAAAGGAGTGCTGCACTCTCCATCCTTCATGGGACTTTTTCTGTAACCTCGGTACAGTCATACTACATGAATATGAAACAACATAATGTCTTTTCCTTGAAGTTCATGTTTTTGTCAAATTATCAACACAGTATAATGTGGGAAGGTTTCCTTTTCCCCATAAATGTCTTATGGGAATTCAAAAGTATGACGTGTGGTTCCCACTCACTACAGAAGGGGACATAGATGTGACATGTTTTTGACATTGTCCATTTCAGGGCATGGATCTGCCTGTATCACTGAACCACAGACAGATGCTAACCTTTCACAAACTGGCCCAGCAGTGTATGTTCTACCCCTCCCCTTTCCACCAAAAGACGAAGACAGCTCCATTCCCGGAAATGATGGTTTCCTTTTTCACCCTAAGACAATGAATAATGTTCAAAATAGGAGTCACATCTAATAAAACACACCAATGTCAGAATACTTTAAAGTTCAGAGCTGTTTATTTGTTTATCAGAAACCAAAATAGATTAATCACCAAAGAAGTGGACGATGAGCTAGGTGGCTAGGTTTCAACTTCTGACCAAAGAATTTTGATTCCCCTCTGCACTACCATGCCTGTAATGGCATTGTGGCCAACATATACTTTATTCAATGGATAGACATGCCTTCTTTGGAAGGTTAAGTAGCACAAGTGTAAAGCTGACCATTCACACCTGTCTAGTTCCAAGGTGAAAAATGTGTAGAACTTTACCTCCACTCCATCAGTACGTCTTCATAGCATTTGTGTTGAGGAACAGGGAAAACTTTGTCTCAAAGATAATTAAAATGAACATTACTAAATAATTGATTATAACAAGTCCTATGCATTTTAGTGCACTGTTTCAACAATAAGAACAAAAATACTCATTTTAACTGAGGAAAATTTATATTTAAATCCAGTGGCTTGTGGTGCCTATGGCAATGGTTGACACCATTTTACTTGTTAAAAAATGAAAGAACTTGATTAATACAGCCAGTGATTCATAGTCAGTGCATTAATTGTTTTAATATCATCTAGAATATCACCATACCAAATATTTTATTATATGCTGTTTGTATTAGGTCTGGGACAGTATTATGGCCTCACAATAGGAGATGCTGTTAATCGCATGTACTTCATCAAACAAGAGGGGAAGAATATCACAACGCTAACAGCAACCAAGATTAGTGAACCTATGATATACAAAGACAAGTGGACAGTGTTTCGTATCAGGTGTGCATTAAAGCATTTAAAGTAGTCAAAGTAAGTGAATGGATGTGGAATGCTGAAAGTGTAGAACTTTCACAGTACAGACTTATAAACTTCGGTATGTAGTCAAAAAATTTAATGCATGCACTGCTACAGATGGACATGAGCTTAAACATGCCATTCTTTACAATGCACTGTGTGTATGTGTGTGTGACCAGTGTTACTCAAATTCCAGTAACATTTGAACTGAAAGGATATTTATAAAACTGGTTACAGACATCATGCAAGTAGGGGCTAAATTAATACAGACTTAATTCCTTATTAGCTATACTACCAAAATGTCAGGCAAACAAAACTCAAAGTGGGAGTAAATGAAAAATATTAATATAGCAATAAGTTAATGTTTTGAGAATACCACATTTTAATGCATGACACCCTATCAAGTCCAGGTTAATTTGTTGGAATTTCAAAGCTGTTTGATGCAATCTAACATTAGACTGGAATTCTTTCTCAAATTTCAAACTGCATTCAATGCAGGGCTGATAATGCATTTACTTATTTTTTATCAGTCATCACCCACATGATCTCACTATTAATGGTATAGAGGATTTTAAAAATTAGAGGATGGGAGTGCACTCAATATACAACATTCACAACATGTCTTTTAAATCACACCCTTCAAGAAAACATTGCTGTATTTGCTTGAATGTTATATTTTTTTACTCATGATACAACACCATGAAAACAACATGCTTTAAAACTTTTGTCACAATACAGTTACAATGAAACTAACTTCTCTGTGGAGAGGAATGGACAGAGATTACTTCGATGGAAACATCGTGAACCAATGTTATTCTACTGGTTTTCTCTGGGTGCAGAAAATGGGAAAATCACCTGGTCTGCCAACTGTAATCCTGAAGGTGAGTTCAAAATCCACTGTATTTTGACTGTGATCCTGAAGGTGAGACCAAAAGACATTGTATTTCAGTTCTGGTCCTGAAGGTGAGTCCAAGACATAGTATTTCAATCACACTAGAGATCCAGAATCCAAAGGTGTAAGCGTGCATTTGTGCAAACTTTTCCTTATTACTTGCTCCAGAAACTAACTTAAATTGGAACAGATTATATATTTTAAGAATACTGTACCACATAGATATCAATACAATATGACAAGTTACCCTACATTTTTTGGAAGAATCCGTTATTTATCTAGTTGGCTTGCTTGTAATTTGGATAGGATGGTGAACAAACTTATTACGGTCTGTTTCATTGTCTAACCTTGCACGTGTTTGGAATAACTGAGAAAAATAACACAGTTGAACTCGGTTATATTGACATTAAGTTTATGTGACACCTTGCCTGTAGCGTCAGATATTCTGTGGTATGATCATCCTTGGTTAGAAAGGCAGTCATTTATAATGGCACACATTATTCAGTCTCTGTCATGATATTATGATAGAGTTTGACTGGAATACAGCGCCAACAGCACATCAGTAATGTTGAAACATGTAGTGCATTAATGATGAATGTTACTGAGTATAGAACACTGCTTTCTTCTGCTACACACTGTATCTATAACCTTCTGTATCAATCTTTCATCCATCTTATACACTGCCATGTGATCACAATAATAAAAAATTTTAAACTGTAATTAATTTTGTACAAAGCAGTTTAACTGACAGCCAGTCACTATTCACTGAACAACCTCCTTGAAACAAATGATGGATTTCCAATTGTGATTACTAGAATAAAGTTATGGGAATAAAATTATTTAAATGCTGCTTTTTGCAGTCTATTCCATTAGCTTACATTAAAATGTTTATACACAGACATAGATGGAGACCCCAGAAATGGTGGGTGGTCAGAGTGGAGTCCTTGGACATGCAGTGTCACGTGTGGAGGTGGGGACGGCAGATCAACACGCACCTGCACAAATCCTGTTCCCAATGTATATGGCGAAGACTGTATTGGGGATGACAAAATTGAAGGTGACTGCAACAACTTCAAATGTGGAGAAATCTCACCAGGTGGGCTTATATTCTTAATCAGACTGGAATATAGTTGAATAAGAGAGACCAACTTGATGTCACTAGCTTTTTTATTTCATTATTTAATGCTCAACATGTTTCGGATGTTAATACATCAATCCTCAGGAGCTCGCGACTTATTTGTTGAGTTATTTCATGGGTTGTATTGCTGTGGTTCGATGTGTGTTGGTGTTATGTTGTGGTTTGGTTGGGGTGGTGTGGTATCCAGATGCAGGCTGAAGCACTAGTATTTCAGCCTGCATCCAGATACCACACCACCCCAGCCAAACCACAACGTAACACCAACATGCATCGAACCAGAGCAATACAACCCATGAAATAACTCAACAAATAAGTCGCGAGCACTAGCGCTTCAGCCTGCATCCGGAAACCACACCACCCCAGCCAAACCACAATGTAACACAAACACGCATTGAACCAGAGCAATACAACCCATGAAATAACTCAACAAATAAGTCGCGAGCTCCTGAGGATGGATGTACTAACATCCAAAACATGTTGAGCATTAAATAATGAAATAAAAAAGCAAGTGACATCAAGTTGGTCTCTCTTTATTCAACTATCAAGATGATGCACGGTCCAATAAACATAAAACTGAAATATAGTTTGGAATTATATGTAAGCCAGTCACATGAAATAATATGTATTTCACAGTATTAATTCTTTAATCAAATTTCACTTAAGAAAGTCCTTGTATTGAACATAATAATTGTCATGCAGGGTTAATTCCCATATAAAATCCCTTCATTCCATTTCCTCTTTGTCCATTTCCGTTCTGCATACTAGAAAACTGCAACCAATTGTCAGAGAACAAAAGAAACTTACATGTCTACCACAGTTCCATAATTTAGCACAAGTGTAATGCATAAAGCAATTATTATCCAGTGCAAAACGGGAAACCACTGTAACAAATCATCAATTTAATTATTTCAGTAAAATAAATTTTTAGACAAAGTCCAGGCAAAAATGGTTGCTAGTTTAATATAAACCCCACCACTCCTTCAATGATGCTGAGATCCAAATTCATTTACTGCCCAGGACAGAGGGGTTTTAAATTTAGGGCACCCTTAAATGCATTCACAACTGTACGGTACACTGACGCCAACAGCATGTGAAGAATTAAAGGTCCCTACAGTGCACAAAGGCCAGCATTGAAGGGCTAAGCTATAAATCCCAACTACATAACAATCAACAGTTAGTTTATTTATAACATGCTACAATTGATTCCTCTAAAGTTTTTTTTCTAGTCAGTCAATACAAGTATAGATTGAACAATCCTTAATCAAACATGAAGATCACATATATCACATGGCCAGATAATGAACAGGAAGGGACACATAAGCAAACAGTCATGACCTATCTGAACATATTAATTTGATATATGCTTAATAAATTAAACTTTAATTGCATGACAGTTATTAAAAGTTTTTCAGCATTTTCCTTCCCTGTATATTTTAGACACAATGGAGTATTTACGTGACCTCCTCCGGAAACACTACCAAAGCATACAGTCACTTCATGGAGATCAAGTTGAACTGATCTGTCATCAGGAAGCTCTGAGTAAAATTCAGGTTGAGGCTCCTACATCAAAAATTAAATGGGCTCTGAACGATGTGGAAATTAGCCAAGATGGAGCAAGAGTTACCATGAAAAATAACAGCAACCTTGGTAATGCATGCATGTTATCTGTAACATGCACTTGTGTAATTCGTTCAAGAAATTTTATCTTTATGCACATTTTTGAACAAATGTGTACCATTACTGATCTTACTTCTGTTACACCCCAAAGCCAGTTACACAACAAAAAAGAAAAATTATTACTTCTTAGCAAAGTGAACTTTCAGATTCAGAAAAACTGGACTGCTGAATTTAAAATGTTGTAATTTCTCTGCTACTTACTCTGTAATTTGACATTCATAAGCAGTTTTCTTTTGTTTTACGAACTGCTCAGGATATGAAGTGTGACAATTTATTTGAACTCAACTGCCACGTCACCAACATTTTGTAATTGTGCATTCCAATTTTTCACACTAAATCTGAAAGTGTGTTTATAAAACACATGTCAATATTTTAAGTTGTATAATGTTAAGTACCAATAACCACACAACCTTCAACACCCTGCAATATGACACACATGTTTCTGCCACCTTACAAGTCTAAACCTCCAAGCTGGCTTTTCATCACCGAGAATTAAAGGTAATTAGAATTCAATGGCATCGTGTTCACAACCTGAGAAATTATGGTGTATCTCAGAGGGAACACTAAACAAAATATGTTTCCAGAAACCAATGAGTGAAATGCATTCTGTTTGTATTTCTAAAGTACTATTGTGGCCAATTTCCTTACAACTTTACTAGTAATTTTATTCTTTATTATTTCCAAACACATCAATACATACCACAAATTTTTTCAGTAATAAGCAGTGCAGAACCACGTGACTCAGGCGTATACACGTGTGTAGTGTTCCAAGAATCTGGGTCCCATTCTATCATCAGTGTTGCATCTTTGGCTGTGAAACCTCAAACTCCCACAATTTCAACGAGAGAAACTCAAAACATAACATTAAATTGTCATAGTGAAGTACTTGGCTACATATATAAGAATCTATCTCTGAAGTGGGAACTTAATGGTAAACTCTGGAAGGATTATGGACTTACCACATTGTCGGCGGTGAGTGGAAATGAACCTTGTAAGCCTGTAAGAGGTATCCTCATCTTCGTAATTATAACATTCTGAAAGCATTTCCTTTTAATTTTACTAACAGTAGAACATTCACGTATGCTTTTTTCTTTGGTTGGGAAGATTTTTTGGCTTCTAATAAAACTGTATATGAAGTGTGTATGTATAACAGCCTATCCGATCACATAACATTAAACTACGTTAATCTATTATCAACTCAGATTATGAAACATAGACAGAATTTCCAAAGATAGGGATATTAAACTTACAGTAACTTTATAATCTAATTATTTCACATCTTGTCTGCATGGAAGTAACAGGTGTAACAGACAAGATATTATTTTACAAGACATGATGTCGCCTCGTCTGGATCGAGGAACATACAACTACAAACAAGGTTTTAGTTTGTCAGTACTAATGCTAATGAAGCCACACTAGCCTCACACAAAGGAGGGACGCTACTACTTAGAACAAAGCAAAAGAACTTTCTAGAAGCATCTGTACGCGCATGATGTCACACCTTGTGACGATTGCATCATCCCGAGTTAACAACGTTGTGCAATCTCTGTCACGCCTACTATTCACTAGATAATTAAACTGTAAAAATTCTGCCCTTAGCGTAACACATGACTTCCTACAACCATTAAATTGGTTAAAACATTCATATAGGAAAATCATTAACACTTACATGAAGAAACAAAAATGTAAGACATCAATAATTTCAAGCAAATTAATTTGAGTGGAAAGAAGAATTTGAAATACATAGCTTCAAAATACATTTTGTGTGATTTTGTATTCCTCTATGGAATTAAGTTCATTTATTGCAGGCACAAATATTTTGTATGCCCAACTTATCAATCATACACAAATTACAAGGTACAGTCATTTATGTTTATAATTCACAGTTCATCTGTCCATCACTCAGGCATGTTTTGCATTTTGAAACCTAATAAACTGACTGCAGATAGGTGTCAACACAAAAGTTATTCATTTTAGGAATGAAAATTCACAAAATTTGTTAATGTAGCTGTTACATACACGTGTTTTGAGCACAAATCAGTTTCTCTGACAACTGTGCTAGGCAATTTATGTCATACTTGGAGAAAACCCAGTGTTTACAGAAAACATTATACACAGTTCTGGTCACGCTCAGGAAAAATCTAACAGCTTTGCTAGAATATGGAGATAATGCATACAGACAGTTCTACTATGCTCTGGGAAAACACTGTATTTGATCGCTGCTCCATGACTATGATACAGGCAAAAGACATCCATTCTCAATGGGTTCACAATTATTTGTCGAAGGGCCATGGTAATTTTGCCGTGTACAGGTAGCATAATCATCAGCAATCATATTGCAACAAAACACTGGATTTTACATGGGTGAATTTTCAATAATTTATTCCAATTTCCATTCCAATGCATGGTCAAATCCCGGCTGCTGATGTAGTGCATTGAATACCAGTCACAAAATCTGAGTACTAGAATATTTTTCTGTAACATTATGTGCTTTTTTTAGGATTGATAATTATAAAACCTGGTATATTCCAAACTTGGTCTTGGGGCTATTTCTCTTTAATGTCCCAACTTAGTGGAAGAAGTTTTGTCATTCAGTCACTAATGCTAAGCCAAAACCAGATGGTTGCACTTTTCTTTTGTATTGTACAATATGTGATCAATTATGAATAATTAGTTTGTTTATTTACAGACTGATTCCAATGCAATTTACTTTCCTATATTTGTAGTATGCCTGATTATCTGCTATTGCACAAGAACTGGTCTTCTTCTGAACTAGGATAATGGTCTTGTGTATAATCTGTCAATTAACCATTACTATTATTGTCATAATTGTCAAAATATAGATTAAGAATTTATTAGGTCATTAAAAAATTTACTACAGGATGTGTTCAGTAGTGCAAAATGAGGCTATTATATTGAGAGTTTTCAAAGGGCCTCATGGTAATAGTTTCAGCAGCAAATCAATTTCATGGTATGTACCTTGTGATTCACAATATAAAAATACTACAGAAGACGAATTATGCAGATCAATAAAAAAGCAACAGACTAACCTAAGTCAAGCATGTCTTTTAACTGATGCAATGTTGTGTTTAGATTCCAGTCTGTGCACAACTTGGCCCCTTTAATTACACACATACCTTAAATAATTGTTTGAAATTTTAACTTCATAAAATTTTGCACAAAAATGGTTGCTGCAGTTACCCCCAAACATAGTATAATATCTGCTATTTCGAGATAGTTTAAACATACAGTTCCTAATTGTGTCAGAATTAACTCAAGGCTACTGACTTCTTTCATTCTGAAATTTGTAGGTGAACATCGAGCTTCAACATGTAAAGTATGCACATGCTGGTGAATGGAAGTGCATCATACTGCAGAAAGATCTCAGTTTTGAATGGGTTACCAACTGGATTTTGGTTGAAGGTAGGGTTTAACAGCAAACTGATCCTGTTAGTACAGTAAGACCTTGACAGCCATGCTGGGAAGTGACTTAAATGGGGCAATAAAAAAGGCAAAAAGAATTTTAGTGAGGAAGCCCCTTGTAAAGGAGCCAGACCAAGATTACCAGAACACAGTAAAGTGGTTCTTGGGGAAACATTGTGAGGATGTGAACATGTTCAGGGGTATGTACACCAGCAAGGTTTGGTACTTAATGTCGGGCATTCTTCAGTTTCCATTACCCAAAAGTTCAGCACTTAATTAATTTCAAACACCAAATATCTTTCTGAGATTTGAGGTTGTCATGAAGATGGCGATCTTCAGGAATGTGAAGATGTTTAGCCTGCATAAGTGTTCAGATGTTTCATATAACCATACATTATCACATCCTGCCAGCAAGCAGCTCTCATTGAACACCTTTTTACTGTATATGAAATACTCATTATAACATAAACCATTACATCACTGATTTATAGCTGATACAAACATTAAGAATATAAGAATTCCAAATAAGTTACACCATGAATTTTTGTAGCTACAAGTTTGTTCTTTGTAGTCTGCTGTACTGCCATAAGCCACAACTAATGAAACTGAACTGACCTCATGTTATTACTTTCTGTACAGTGAAACATGCACCGAATTTCCTTACACATCTAATGAAAGATCCTCTGCTGGCCCATTTGTTTAAACATTTTGGAGATGAAAGCCTTGTAATAGCATTTCTGATAGGATTTCTTCTGCTTACGATGGTAGTGGCTGCTGCAGGGACATACGTGTATCTGAGGTAACAAGAAAATTCTCTGGTGTAATTGTAAGAGCACACTTAATTCAATGAAAGTATTGCATTTATTGTAAATTGGGGATTTCTTGATGTCCCTACTGACTAAATGGCTTATACCATGGAATAGAATGCAATATAAAGAAACTTATTTATTGCATTTTATAATCCAGTGGCAGATAATATTACCAAACAGAAGTCAATAACAGTAATATTGTTCATGCCATTTTGAATGCATGCACATTCAATAAATGTGATGGGTACAGTGTCCATCCAATTTCATTAAAAACAGGAATGATAGTGACATATTTCAACTTCACAGATAATGGACTGACTAACCAACTAACCACTAAAACTAGCTCCATGTAGCAGAGTCCTTCTTGAGGAGCTATATTTCCTCAGTCAGTCAGTCAACAAATTCCCTGCATTTTTTGCAACACAAAGGTTTTATTATCATGTTCACAAGGGTCCCACTTGTCTCTGTCTTGAGCCACATCAATCCAGCTGTGCCCCCCACTCTACTTATTGAATACCATTTTTAATATTATCTTACCATCTATGCCTAGCTCTTCCAAGTGGCTTCTTTCCCTCAGGTCACCCCCACCAAAACCCTCTCTCCACTCCACCATATGTGCTACAAACACCACACATCTTATTCTTCTTGATTTGTTCACCCAAATACTATTTGGCAAGGAGTGCAGATTATGGAGCTCATCATTATTCTATCTCCTACAGCCCCATCGCCTTACCCTTCTTCACCCCAGACATTTACAGATGTGGACCACAAGAAGAAAACACTTTCCTGACAAGAACAGAACAAGACAGGCAATATACATATAATGTAACAATGAGCAGCGTTCACATAACCATTGTTGCAGCGGAAAAGCAATGAATATTTTATATTCAGAGTGTCCATCTGTAGACTTTGTTATCTACCATGCACTGTGCCTATGGCATATAGTCATTTCTGGCCTGCCCTGCTCTACAATATTTTTCCGCATTATCTCATAAATGGCACAATTTTAAAAAAAAAGTTACTGAATACAAAATGTGTGTTTTGATTTTCTCTACAACTTCTGTCTCAAACATTTATCATTCTAAGAAAAAAAAATGACGGAGATATGATAAAAAATGCATATTGGTCTTCATGTACAGTACCCTTTATTCTTGTCCAATTTTAATGAAACTTGAATTTTTTCAACAGACTTTTGAAAAATCCCCAGATACAAAATTTAATGAAAATCCATCCAGCTGAACCAGAGTTGTTCCATGCAGATGGAAGGATGGGCAAACAGACAGACATGACAAAGCTAACAGTCACTTTTCACAATTTTGCAAACATGCCCAAAAATGTATGCTCAAAATATCCACACAGGCATTCTTTACTGTAAAATCAAAATGTAGTTCACATAGAGATAATGTGATCTTAATAGAAATAAAATAATTTTTTTCTTTAACCATAACTCACCAATGTTCCTGCAGAGGTAACTGAAAAACACAGATATTCTAACAACAAAACAAGCTAAATAGAATGTTCAAGCAGCCACCATGTTGTACGACATTCTACAAAGAAACTGCTTCAACAGATGTTCCTTATTTTCAAAGACCTCCACCACATCAAATTCTGGGATTTTATGCCAGTAATAAAATCAGTACCATGGGTCCAATTGTATGTCAATGGAGATGGGACATTAAAGGGTACAAGGGTGGGAGGGCTTCATTCCAAGGTTATGGAAAATCTGTCATTTGATTCAAAAGTTGGGAACAGTGGATGATCATGTAGACATTGTTCATAAACCTGTCTTTCCTTTTAAAGATTAAAAATGAATATACTTCTACATGTTAATCATAAAAACTAGATGAATTTCTTTCTTTTTACAGATGGTGTCAACTACAAGAAGTTGTTCCACAGCCTAGTTCACAAAACCACATTCCCTCTTAAGCTGAGTAATAATGTGAACATAACTGATCATGCAAAATTATGAATTGAACTATATCAGTTACGTTGGCAAATGGGTTTTCCAGTAGTACATTCTCAACAATGCATAATTTTTTCTTTCTATAAAATACAAGTACAATAACCATAATTCCTTACCTATGTAGGAAAATTACCTTTTATTCAGTGAATTTAAACCTCAGTTCACAAATCAAATCAGGGTCACTGGTGTTAAAATATTTTTCTGAATATAAGAGAGCTCACCTAAACAACCTTCAACTTTTTGGAAAGTACATAAAACAATGTGTTAAACTTTCTGTGCAGTTACAAGGCGACAGATATTTTCCAGCTGAAAAATTATTAAAAAATTCTCGTCCTGCTATTGGGTAAATACAGCATCAATACGAATGTAAAGTACCATCATAATTTCTTTTGAATCATGACTGAACCAATTTAGTAGCATAAAAATGTGTTCAATAATACCTTCATACCACACATTAATTTCCTCTCATGAGGTCAAAACTTCACTGTATATTGTCTAAAACTTTAAATACAATTTTTGTGTCTTACAATAAAGGGACAAATTGTGGTGCCAAATGAACTTGATATTTACATAGTTACCCCAATGCCAGACAAGAATTTCTTTCTTAATACGAGATATCCCATTGTGTTTAAAATATGGACACAGATAAAGGGAAGAATTCACATAAAATTATTAATAAAACAATTTGCTTTGTTTTATAAATGTAGTTACATGTTTTAGCTTATTTTAAGTCCTCAACAAGCAAAAAAAAAAAAAAAAAAAAAAAAAAAAAATTAAATTAAAAAAATAAATAAAAAGTAATTTCAATTGTTATTTATATTTTACTTTATATTTTATTTTTAAATTAAATGCA
>Ga0131853_10008534_pt1 | contig 18689 bp, 20 predicted proteins | sample TergutLab28metaG_FD_92764 | JGI IMG/M metagenome (GOLD analysis project Ga0131853, IMG submission 92764) | Labiotermes labralis P1 segment gut microbial communities from Petit-Saut dam, French Guiana - Lab288 P1 (version 2) (version 2) | ecosystem: Host-associated > Arthropoda: Insects >...
CAGTTGGTGTCTATGGCGGTGAGGGTCCACCTGTTCCCATTCCGAACACAGCAGTTAAGCTCACTTGCGCTGACGATACTTGGATGGTGACGTCCCGGGAAAATATGTCGACGCCAACACAAAGCACCTGATCCCCGGATTGGGTGCTCGTACGTTCCTCAATAGCTCAGTCGGTAGAGCATGCGGCTGTTAACCGCAGGGTCGTTGGTTCGAGTCCAACTTGAGGAGCCACGAGAGGCCAACGCATTTGCGTTGGCCTCTTTTCAGCTTAGGAGATGATTTTAAGGTGAACAGCATGGCAAAATGTGATTTAGATAATTTGATAAAGCAATATAAAGTGCAAGCTATCGGATGGGGATATATTGATTGTATTGTATCCTTGAAGGATGTATTTGATTTTATAAAAGGCTTATCAAATATGGGTATAAAAGCCTATGGACTTACTTGGTGGTGTCACTGTAAAAGTCACAGATTAGGATGTCCGCATGGTATGGGCGGACCGCGAAGTGACTATTATGATGGCTGGTTCAGTGAAATGTGGTTTCCATTAACTGAATTTGAAAGCAATGAACAGGCTGTAGAATATCTAAAAGCGCCAAATGACCTGAATACATTAGGCTGTTTTGTACCAGCCCTATGGCTCGATGTTCCTAATGATTGGGTGAATGAGCAGCACAAAGGCCTAATGAACGGAGGCAAAACATGAACATAGCAATCCGGACATGGAGAATAGAAGATGCCTCAAATCTTGCACAAGCCTTAAACAACAAGAAAATACACGAAAATTTACGCGATGGCTTGCCTTTTCCCTACACAACTTCAGATGCAGAGGACTATATTTCCGCAATGCTCTCTGCTGATAGCGACAGCGTATACGCTTGGGCGATAACTGTTGATGCTGTAGCCGTTGGAAGTATTGGTGCGTTTCGGAAAGACAATATCCATCGTCTTACAGCTGAGATGGGGTATTATCTTGCGGAAGAGTACTGGGGCAAAGGCGTCATGACAGAAGTTATCAAACAAGCTTGTCACTATATTTTTGAAAATACGAACATTGTTCGGATTTTTGCTGAACCGCATGCCTCCAATATTGCTTCGTGTCGCGTGCTTGAAAAAGCAGGGTTTGTGTATGAGGGGACATTGAGAAAAAATGCGATTAAAGATGGCCGTCTTATTGATACAAAAATGTATGGGTTTATAAAAGAATGATGTGTGGAGGCAGGAGGCATGGATATTGTAATCCGCCAAGAGACGCCAGAGGATTATGACGCAGTGTATGTCCTAACAAAAGCGGCTTTCGCAGAAGAGGAACACGCAGATGGAGACGAGCAAGACATCGCGCCGCGCCTCCGATTGCAAGAGAGCTATTTGCCGGAGCTATCCCTAGTGGCAGAGCTCGATGGACAGATTGTAGGGCACATTTTGTTTACGGAGATCACCGTGGGCGGCCAACCTGCACTCTGTTTGGGGATTGTTTCTGTTTTGCCGGAGCGAAAGCGGCAAGGGATCGGTGCGGCACTCATACATAGAGGCCACGAGGTGGCGAAAGGGCTTGGGTTTTCTGCCTGTGTGCTGGTCGGACATGAGGATTATTACCCGCGCTTTGGATATGAGATTGCCAGCCAATATGGGATTAGCTTTCCATTTGATGCACCGGATATGTGTAAGATGGTGAAATTTTTGCATGAGGATGGCAAAGCGATACGCGGACTTGTTGTGCTTCCGCCAGAGCTTGTGCCGGAGGGATCATGAACTCATTTTTTGAACAAGTGTATGCCATTGTAGCGCAGATTCCGTATGGAAAGGTTGTCTCCTACGGCCAAATCGCATGGATGCTCGGTTCGCCCCGGGGGGCGCGGCAAGTTGGTTGGGCGATGCGGACATGTCCCGACCATCTCCCTTGGCATCGGGTTGTGCTGGCGGATGGAACGGTTGCGGGCGGACTATATGCCGATATGCGCCGTCTGCGGCTGGAGGCGGAGGGTGTGTTGTTTTTGCCGGATGGGCGTGTGGATATGTCTGCATGCGGCTGGAGGTAGCTACGGTGCATGAAGAGAAAAATCGCGGAATTAGAAATAAACTTGCAATTGTGCTGGTGTGTTTGGCGGTGATTATGCTCATCCTACCGCTGTTTCACATTCGGATTTATGTGATTGGCTTATTGAACCTTGAATGGAGTGCTATTTTCTTTCTGATTGCAGCTTGCGTTTGGAGCACGGCGTGGCGCAGTTATGCAAGGAAGCTGAAAGTGGTAGCTGTAATCCTTACGTCTATGGGACTATGCCTTATCCTACTGACCCACTGGATGGGCTTACGAGTTGGTACATTTCGCACCTTTCAAGACCCGGTGACCAATCGGCAGTTTGCGATGGAGATGCGGCGTACGCATCCTTTGCGCACCAGAGGATATGCTGTATACTATGAACGAATCGAGCCACTTCTCCTTTTCCCGCAAGCGACGGAACATAGTAACAGCATATTATGGGGAGACTGGCCGTCTGTCTCAATCAGTGAAAGCGGAATACATGTAAATTACACTTGGATGAGTGGGGGTGCGACCTTTCCTCTCCGCGGAGAGTTGGATGGTTTACTTCAGTCTTTTGATGAACTTGTTTTACGGAGAAGTGTGCAAGAACGGGCGGAACACAGGGAAATTACCTCGATTCATATAACAGAAAACACAATCACATATACATATGCCCTAAGCGCCTCAGAGTGGGAACGCTGGCTGGAGGCGGATTGGGAAGCAGAGAGAAGAGTAATAGAAATGCAAGGGGAGCGCTACGAGACGGTTTTGATTTCGGCAGAACAATATCAGGAGATACGTAAAATGTTGGAGGAAGCGCCATTTATGAGCCTTGCGCGATCGGTGTATCCGCGCTATTATATTAGTGTGCCGCGGTCCATTGGTGAAACCTCGATCAGTCTTCAAGTGGATGGAGCGGAGGTATTCCAAGCATTGCTTGAGTTTCGGCAGTCATGATAGAGGATGTATACTTATTGGTTTGGCGGTGAGGAGAATGTTCAAGCACAAGGCGAAAGATGGGACACGGAATCTCAGCGGGAAAAAGATGATGGCATTGCGTGTTGCGATGTCTCCAAAAGTTTCTCAAAGAAAGCTTGCGGAAATGCTTCAGTTGCATGGCGTGGATATAGATAAAGCCGCCATCAGAAGGATGGAAAACGGTGAGCGATATGTGACGGATATTGAGCTCAAGGTTTTATGCGAGATTTTCCGTGTTTCTGCTGACTTTTTCCTAGGAGATTAAATAAAAGAACTCCCCACATTTAGACATTTGTCAGGGGTGTAAATGATTATTTCTTAGGTGGATGCATGGAATTTCAGCTTCAACTGTGATAAAATGGATTAATGTTAGCGAATTTATATTTGGTGGTGGACAGTATTAAATATAAATTGAGATTCTTTTTTGATTGTGGAAGTGGGATTTGTGTATGGGCTGAAAATGAAATCGCACAGAAAAAGTACGGTTATCCAGTAGCGAATGATATGTTGCCTATTTCAAAGGCTTTAGCAAACGAGTTGGATAGCTTGGTCATTGAATATGACGATTCAATTGATTGGGAATATCCTCCGAATCCGTCCCCATGGACAGAGGAACAAATAATTGATTTTTCCAACAGAGTAAACGTTGCGTATATAGAATTGTGCAAGGAGTTAGGCCCAAATTATGAGGTAAAAAAAGAATTTGATGACTGTATCTAATAAGCAAACTATACGTTTAAGGCATACACAAACCGAAAGAGAGGTGTTCGCCCGTTTTTGGGGCGAATACCTCTCTTTCGGTGGGTCTGGGGTCAGGGGGCGGCAGGGCGTACACACCCGCTAGGGTGTATAAGTGCGCCGCCGATGCTTCGCAATAGAGATTGACCTTATCACCAACCTCTCACTGCAAATGAACCGCCTGTCTCGCTGATAGTAGTAGTTTATCAAAACCACCCTTACCAACATACATCATTGTGAGGGAGTTCTTTCTATCTATTCATCTAGTTCTGCTTCAGGTACTTCCGGCTCTGGGTCAATTTCCGGCTCGTCTGTCTCTGGGATTTCCGGATCATCCTCTGGAGGCCTTGCGTCCTCTAGGTCGGGGAACTCTGGTGTGTCGGTTTCGGGGGTGTCAGGGAGCGATTCTGCTGCGGGGAGGATATTTGGTGCGATGCGGGCGAGAATGGTTGCGGATTCGGCGCGGGTGATATTGTCCAAGGGCAGTAACCGCCCGCCTGTGCCGGTGAGGAGACCCTGGGAGACCAAACGTGCGATCTCGGGTCTTGCCCAGTTGGGGATTTGGGCGTGGTCAGAGAAGCGATGAAGCACACTGTCCGGCGCGTAGATATCCAGTAGTCTACCCAGGATGGTAAAGGCTTCGGCGCGGAGGATGGGGCTTTCTGCGTCAAAGCGGACACCGCCCTCTACGGTTCTGCCGGTGATATACCCCCTCTGGAACATGGCGGCAGCGTAAGGACGCGCCCAGTTGGGGATTTGGTTGTGGTCTAAGAATTCACGCCCGGTGAGGCTGTAGTTGGCGGGATTGATCCCCAAGAGGCGGGTGAGCATGGCGGCAAATTCAGCACGAGAGATGTTCTGATTCGGCCGGAAGAACGTGCCCTGAGGCGTGGCGACACCTCGTGCCACACCGGCGGCGCGCATTTGTCCGATATAATCCTCTGCCCAATGCCCGTCCGTATCGGCAAAGTGGGCGGCGATGGTAAGGGGGATGGTGCGGGAAGCGCCCCCTGCTGTGACGGTGACTTGACCCCGCCCGCCGGCTTCCCCTGTTGCAGTCAAACGACCGTTTGCGTCAAGCGTTGCGACGTTCCCTGTGACCCGTGTAGTGAACATATCCCGTGAGGCGAAGAGTTCGTGCCCGCCTGCGATGGCATGGTAGCTGAGCTGTACCGTGTCACCGGCCGCAAGGGTCAAGGCGGACACGTTTGCGCCGTTGATGCGCACCTCAATTTGATTGGCGCGGGCGACAAGATTTAGGTGCGCCCTGCCCCGTGCGCCGTTTTCTGCGTAGATGGTGAGGATGCCCGAGGCGTTTTCAGATGCGGTGCGAAACCCGTCCTCCTCCTGTACGCCAAGGTTAGCAGGGGCGATATATTGGGAGAAGCGGAGACCTGCTGTACTGACGGGGAAGTAGCCCCGGTCTGTGGCGGTGACTTGGGCAGGGAAACTGCCGGGTGTGAGGAGAGAGCCTGCCAGTACATCTGCATAGCTTGGATGGAATTGCAAATGCACAGGCGGGCCGCCGCGTTGATAGCGGGAGGTGAGCAGGATAAAGGTGGAGCAATTACGCAAAGCCCCGCCGGATGGACGGTTTAGGACCGCGGCGTTTGTCGTGCCGGGTATGCGGTAACTAAAGGTAGTTGAGCCGCCGCCGTCTAGGTTTACTACATATCGCGCGCCAAGACGTATCATCTCGTCAGCAAGCTCTGCCAGTGTGAGCCCCGCTGCATGTCCGGCGATGCGACCGCCTACTGTATAAAGAATCACGCTACCGTCAGCGCGAATACCTAGGGCTGTGCGGGGATGCACGCCCGCAACGCCCGGATCCCAGCCGGAGGTGTGCGCTCCGCCGGAGACGAGGATATTTCCGCCCCCGGTTGCCCAAGCGGCACTTGCGGTACGTGTGTCTGTAGAACTGACACGTAGGGAGACGCGGTCGCCTACGGCGAAGCGGTTTAGCTCACTCAAATGGGGGCTTCGTTGATCGGCGGAGAGGATGATGTGCCCTGCCGGGATATTGATTGCCCCGGCACTATTGATAATGCTTACAACCTCCAAAGAAACAGAGCCGCCGACTGCCATGTGTCCCTCGGTAATGCGGAAGAGTACCTCCCTGCCCGGGGCATTTGTCCGGGTTGTGTTAGAGAAATGCTCGTCATAGAGAAAAAGCCAGCCGGGTTGGCGGAATTTATTGTAGAAGAGGACATTTACCTGCTGACCTGCGTTGTTGGCATTTGAGCCGCCCTCGTTGGTCAGGGTGAAGGTGAGGGTAGGGTCTCCTAAAAAGGCAGAGCCATCCTCTCTAAAAAAGATAGCGCTGCGTCCCTGATGGCTACTACGGAGGCGGCCGTCAGATATGTAGATGCCCTCCATGATGCCGGTCTGGAAAGAGAAAAAGTCCGCGTTTACACCGCCCAGGACATTATGACCTTGGCGCTGGGCATGTCCGATTACAGCGTTAATATTAGACGCGCCAAAGACATGTCCCCCTGCTGAAACGATGGGACGAATGTCACCGCCGGGTGTGAAGGAGAGATAGTGGCTCTCTTGCCGTCCGCTGGCGTTATTGGAGACGATGTTACCATATTGCAAGGTGTCGGAGACCAGCAGACTTGTCTGCCGCACCCTGTTTCCCGCACCGCCGGTTGCCAGTGCCGGAATGGAGAGAAGCATGACTGCTGCTAAGAATATGGATAGGAGTTTAAAAAGCCGTTTTTGCATTGCTTTACTCACTTTCTATTCAAAAGATATACAATTTAGTATATCAGAACTCCAGAGGGAATACAAACCCTGTCCATCTGGTTTTTGTTGATAAATTTATGGTATAATTGATCGAAAATGGAATGCTACAAACTGAGGAGAGACGAAGTGAAGTATGCGTCGCAACTAATTGAAGACCTGAGACAATTGGGCGTGCAAGAAGACGATACGATTGTTGTCCATTCATCCTACAAGGCATTGCTGGGCGGGGAACAATTGGGTGATGACCCTGCTTGGGTGATAGAAGCCTTAAAAGAGGCAGTACGAAACGGCACATTGATGTTGCCGACCCTCACCTATGAAACCGTCACACGGGAGGCGCGTCATTTTGACGTGCGGGAGACGCCAAGCTGTGTTGGGATTCTGCCGGAATATATGCGCAGCGGGGCAGATGTTTACCGCAGTGTACATCCCACCCATAGTGTTGCCGTTTGGGGCAAAGACGCGGCGGCGATTGCAGAGGCGCACAGTCAAGACATTACACCGGTGGGCGCGAATTCGCCCCTGTGTGAGGTGCGGCGCAGAGGCGGCAAGATCATCATGCTGGGTTGCGGACTGCGACCCAACACGTCCATGCACGGTGTGGAAGAGCTGGTTGAACCGCCTTATCTATATGGGAAGAATTATGATTACACGCTTACCCTGCACGATGGATCGAGCGTGGTAAAGAGTTATCTGACACATGACTTTGCGCAGGTGGCGCAACGCTATGACCGCATTTTGGAGCTTTTATCAGCTGACGCATATCGCACAGGCAAGGTGCTTGCGGCGGATTGTACCGTACTGGATGCACAAGCAGTGTGGGAAGCGGGGCTTCGCGCCTTGCGGGACGATCCGTTTTATTTCGTAGATCGCATACAGGGATGACGCGTATGAGAATTGTGGTGGTAGATATTGGCGGCACGTCTGTAAAATCCGGGATAATCGAAAACGGTGTGTTACTTGAACGGCGGGAAACACCGAGTGATGCCTTGCGCGGCGGGGAACATCTTATGCAGCTTGTACAAGGGATTATCAAAAGCTACTCCGACTTTGACGCAATCGGAATCTCTACAGCAGGACAGGTTGACAGTGACGCGGGCATTATCCGCTATGCCAACCAAAACATCCCCGGCTATACGGGGATGCGGGTGCGGCAGATGTTTCAAGAGGTATTTGGTGTGCCTGTATCTGTGGAAAACGATGTGAATGCCGCTGCCATGGGGGAGGCGATTTTTGGTGCGGGCAAAAGGGCGAAAGACGGAAACTTCCTCTGCCTTACCTATGGGACAGGCATAGGGGGTGCGGTGATATTAGATGGGAAACTGTTCAAAGGTGCGACCTACTCTGCCGGGGAGTTTGGACATATCATCACCCGTGCGGGGAATGTGGACAGGCAGGGTTTTTATGAAAACTATGCAAGCACACGTGTCCTGCTCCAAGCGGTGCAGGCGATTTTGTCTGAAGTAAAAACTGGGACACAAATATTTGGACATCTGGCGCATCCTGTGGTGAAAGCAACCGTAGATGCTTGGATTGATGAGGTTTTGTATGGACTTGCAAGCATCATCCATGTGTTTAACCCCTCTCTTGTCGTATTGGGCGGGGGTATCATGGAAGAGGTGTATGTCACCGAGGCACTACAGACGAGAATCAAGACGCACATTATGCCAAGCTTTGCGGATGTGGTACTATGTCCGGCACAGCTTGGAAATGATGCGGGACTGTGGGGGATGGCGCATATTGCTTCCACAGCGGTGTTGTAAAAAAAAGCAAGATAAGGTATACTAGCTCGAGACAAACACAAGATTTGCGACTGATAGAAGGACACCACATGTCGAATCATACGCACAAACGGCTCAAAACAGTGGGCTTGGTGATACTCATTACCCTCTTGGGGAAAATGCTGGGTCTTGGGCGCAATATGCTCATAGGCCAATCTTTTGGTACGGGCTTTGAGGCGGATGCCCTTGCAACCGCCAGTCATTTGCCAAGCCTTTTGTTTGATGCGGTGTTTGCGGCTGCTGTTGCGGCGAGCTTCATTCCTGTGTTCAGCGAATCCCTGGAGCGGCACGGCAGAGAAGAGGCTGACCGTTTAGCCAGAAGTTTTTTTACAGTCGTTGGCTTGGCAGCGGCGCTTTTGGCCGTACTGGGGATGCTTTTCGCGCCCAGCCTAATTAATCTGCTTGCAAATTTTGATTCGCAACGGGCAGTACTTGCCGCCCGCTTGCTTAGCATTATTTTTCCCTCTCTGTTCTTTACAGCAATCGCATTCTCCATGGTGGGGATGCTGAATTCTCTTGGGGAATTTAAGATTCCGGCGGCGATGAGCACGGTGTCCAACGGTATTATGATCTTATACTTTCTGTTCTTTGTCTCACGCTTTGGGGTCTATGGAGCGGCAGTCGCCATGTTGATTGGCTGGGTGGCACAAGCTTTATTACAAGTGCCAAGTCTCGTTAAAAAAGGCTTCCGCTATCGCCCGCGGCTTTGGCATCCGGATCTGAAGAAGATTTTTCGCCTTATGCTCCCTGTCATGGTGGGCACTTGGACGGTGCCCATTAACATGGCGATCATCCTGGGCTTTGCCTCAACACTATACGGCGGCACTTCTAGCGTGAGCTTAGCCAATGGGCTTTATATCATGATTGCTGGTATTTTTGTCTTATCGGTGACCAATGTCATCTTCCCGGAGATGAGCCGCCTATCGGCCTCCGGCGATCGGCACGCCTTTTGCGGTATAGTGCGGGACACAACACGGACGCTTTTATTTTTGCTCATTCCCATGACAGTGGGGCTGGCCCTGTTGTCCACGCCGCTGGTGCGGCTCTTGTATGAATATCGGCAATTTGATGCAGAATCTACACGGTTGACGGCATCGGCGCTCTTTTTCATGAGTTTTGGTATGGTGGGTTATGGCATACAAAATATGCTCATTCGCGTGTTTTATGCGGAGAAGCGGGGAAAGATTCCGCTTTTGTCCGGCGTAGTCAGTGTAGCGGTGAATCTTACACTCTGTTTACTCTTGGTGGATGTGATGGGAGTAGCGGGACTGGGGATTGCATCTGCGGCCTCTCTGCTTGCAACATCATTCGTGCTGATCCCAGCCACCCATCGACTCTTGGGGGAGGGCTTTCTCACACGGACGTTTTTATGGGCGCTTTCTAAGATGGGGTTAGCGGCTGTATTTATGGGACTTGTGGTGTTCGTAGTACATGCTGTGTTAGCAAGAGCCTTAGGCGACAGTGTGTTAGAGCGGCTTTTACTGGTGGGAATACCTGCCATCGTTGGTGTTTTGACCTACATGGGACTTGCCCATGTATTCCGTTTGGATGAGATCAAGACAGTCTTCTCCTTGATCAGAAGACGCAGAAAGGGGGACGCATAGCATGAAGTTTGACCTCTTAGGCGGCAGTCTGTTTTTCCGCTTCCTTGGATGGATATTAGATGGAATTGAAAAATCCATCAGAGCCAGCGGGATTGTACGGTTTATCGCTTGGGTACGACGGCTGGCGATCAGCAGCGCCATCGTGGGGCTCTGCACCCGGATTGCGGACGGGGTTGGGGCGAGTATACACAATAGCGCCATTGTTACACGCTTACTCAAAGAGGACGATGCCGGACGGTTTCGTGAGAGAGGGCTAGTCTTTCGGCTTTATCTGTGGGTATTGAATTTACTACGCAAAATTTGGCATGGGTTACGTTTAAACCGGCTGTTTGCGGATAGTATTTTTGCAAAACCTTGGATTTGGGCGATCGTGACCATGGCAGTTATCCCACTTTTGCCTACTATGGCAGTGCTGGGGCTTGTACTCCTATCGGCGGGCTCGCTTTTGATGGCCATGCTCCAAGATCGGGAACGGACGCTGACCTATTCGGCGGTGAATAAATATGTCTGGCTGTATATGCTAGTCTACGGGCTTGCAACCTTAACCAGTGTAACATTCCGCGGCAGTTTGCCTGTTGGGATGATTACCATTGGGCTTTTGCTGCTTTATCATGTGCTTGTCTCCGCCATTGAGACGAAGCAGCAAGTACGGGTATTGCTCGGCGTGCTTGCCCTTGCGGGTGCAGCAGTAAGTGCGTATGGGATTCTCCAATTCCTGTTCCCAAGCATTGCCGGCGGTGCGGCGGCTTGGTTGGATGATGATATGTTTGATTTTGTCCGTGTGTACAGCACCCTAGCGAACCCCAACGTGTTGGGGACATATTTTCTCCTTGTGATCCCCCTCACCTTTGCGGGGATGATCATCAGTAAGACAAATATTGGACGGCTGTATTTTCTCGGCACGGGGGGACTGATGTGTCTCTGTTTGGTGCTCACGTATTCGAGAGGGGCTTATTTAGGGATATTGTTCGCGGCGGCTATCTTCTTGGTGCTACTGGATCGACGGTTTATTGTGCCGGGGATAATTGCAGTGGTGCTTATCTTCCTGGCTATGCCGGCGGCAATTTTACATCGTATTTTCTCCGTTGGCGATTTAGGTGACACCTCAACCAGCTTCCGCGTGTTTATCTGGATGGGAACGCTTTCCATGTTGCGGGATTACTGGTTCTCCGGCGTTGGACCGGGGGAGGCGGCTTGGGAACTGGTATATCCGGCCTACTCTTTTCACGCAATTGTATCGCCCCATTCCCACAATCTGTTTTTACAGATCATGGTGGACGCAGGCGCACCGGGACTTGCGGTGTTCCTTGGGGTGCTGTATCAGTACTTTAAGGCAAGCTTTGCCGCCCTCCGCCGAAAGGTGCAGGGCGCACAGCGGGTTTTGGTGATTGCAGGCATCGCTTCCGTTGTCGGATTTTTGGTGCAAGCCATGACGGATTATACCTTTTATAATTACCGTGTGATGCTCTTCTTCTGGAGCGTACTTGCCATCGGCGTGATCGCAACACGCTATGATAAACTCCGTGAGGGGGGATTTCATGATTCGGGTACTTAATGTTACAAGTGACCGCAACATAGGCGGCGCAGGACGGTGTATCCTCAATTTTTTGGCGCATTATGACCGCTCTGCTTTCATTGTAGATGTAGCAGTGCCAAAAGGAAGCTTGCTGATTTCTGAGATCCGGAAGCTGGACACCCGGGTGCTGGAAGTGGACGGCATCGGTGATAAAAGCCTGGACTTTTCGGCCATTCGTGCGCTCAAGCATGTGATTCGGGAGACGAATCCGCAAGTTGTCCATACCCATGGCGCAATGAGCGGACGGATTGCGGGGCGGCAATGCGGAAAAGCGGTTGTTTATACCAGACATTCGGTGTTTCCTGTAAGCAAAAAACTTTCGCGCCCGCCGGGGAAGTGGATTAATGGATGGGTGAATGAGTACTATGCCGACGAGATTATCGCCGTTGCGGAGGCTGCAAAGGAAAACGTAGTGGAGGGCGGCGTACGCCCGGACCGTGTTGAGGTGATCTTAAACGGTGTAGAGGGACAGACGCGCCTTTCCCCGGAAGAAATTGTCACAGAGAAAGCAAAATATGGCATCGCGCCTGATCGCTTTGTGGCAGGGATTCTGGCGCGGATGGAGGCTGTGAAAGGACATAGCTATCTACTGGAAGCCGCGCGGATATTAAAAGACGCGGACAAGCCTGTCACCATTGTGATTGCAGGTGCGGGGAGCTTGGAAGCGGAACTTCGTGCAAAAGCGCAGGAGCTGGAACTTGGCGACACGGTTGTCTTCGCGGGATTTGTCACAGACGTGCCGCGACTGCTCAGTATTATGGACATCCAGCTCAACGCATCCTATGGAACAGAGGCGACAAGTCTTGCGCTTTTAGAGGGTATGAGCATGGGAATCCCCGCAGTGGTGACGGATTATGGCGGGAATCCCGGCGTGATTTCAGATGGAGTAAACGGTCTACTTGTGCCGACGAAGAACAGCATAGCGCTCGCCGCGGCGATTGCGGAGATGATGGACGACAAGGAAGCTTACGCGCGAATGGCAAGTTCTTGTCTGGATGTATTTCAAGAGAAATTTACAGCGGAGATTTATGCGCGTAATATTGAGCGGGTATACCGCCGAGCGGTGGGAAAGAGAGGATAAAGGAAAATGGCAGAGAGAAAGAGACGGCTGTTTAATGGCTTTGATGTGGCGGTGGTGCTGGTGGTCTTAGCAGCGGCCTTTGTATGGTTTTTCGTGTTAAACCGTGCGCCGGAAGTGGAAGAAACAAGCTTTGACGGTACGGCGGCTTATTTTATCGAGGTGACGAATATCACGCCGGAACAAATTGCGGCGGTTGAGATTGGGGACACCGTCCGGGAGGGTGCGCAGCACCGCCCCATTGGACGTGTTGTCGGCATAGAGACCAGACCCCATGTGACCAGTGTGCAAGACGAAGAAACGCAGACACTCAGCTTCCAAGTCGTACCCGGCCGATATGCGATGATTCTCCGGGTCGAAACGGAAGTGGTGGAGACGGCCAGCGCCATTTTGGCGGAGGGTGAGTTTGCCATTCGCGGCGGTGCGCCGCTGAGTTTCACCGGGCCGGGCTTTGCATTTACCGGCGCATTTGTACTGGGCTGGGAAAGAGATAGGGGGTAGGCGTGATGAAACGATTGATTGATGAAAAAGGACGGCTTTTTGGTAAGATCAGTGTGATTGATTTTACGATTATCTGCCTGCTTGTTGTGGTTGCCATTGGCGCGTATGTAAAGTTCTTTGTGCTGGAGCAGACCGCAGTTACTGTAGAGGATAGTCCTGTACACTATACGCTGGAGATCACAAATGTTCGGGACTGGGCGATGCATAATATTCGTGAGGGCGACGCTGTATTTGTCACCGGCACTTATGTGGGCACAGTGACCGGCGTGACCTATGGGCCGCACGAAGTGATTGTACCCAGTGACGGCACAGTTTGGACGGCCTATCTGCCGGATCGCTATGTCGTTTGGGTGGATATCGAGGCAAGGGCAACGGTGGACGGCAATGGAAGAATCATGGTCTCCCGCACTGTGCCGACGGCTGTTGGAAACTCGCCAACTACATTTACAAGCCGGTATGCAGAGTTTAGCGCTGTAGTGAGGGAGATTGATCTCCATGACTAGTCAAAAAATCCTGATGGCCACCATGAGCATGGGTATTGGTGGTGCGGAAACACATATTTTGGAGCTTTCCAAGCGCTTAGTTTCAGGGGGACACCGCGTTATGGTAGCCTCAAACGGCGGCGAATATGTGAAAGAACTGGAAGCGGCGGGCGTGGAGCATGTGGTAGTGCCCATGCACAGGCGCAGCATAGGGGCGATGATCCGCAGTTATTTCGCGCTTCGGCGGCTGATTCGTAGCGGACAGTTTGATGTGGTACATGCCCATGCACGGATTCCGGGCTTTTTGTGTGGGCTTGCGCGGAAAAAGCGGAGCAAATATGTCTTTGTCACGACGGCACACGGTATGTTTGCGGCAGGCGGGCTTGCTGGAAAGCTTTCCAACTGGGGACAGAAGACCATTGCGGTGTCGGAGGACATTCGCACGTATCTGATTGAACAATATGGTGTACCGAAAACGAACATATTCCTCACGGTAAACGGGATTGACACACAGCGTTTCTCACCGACGATTTCGGGCGAGGCTGTCCGTGCCGAGTTTGGCATAGCAGAGACTGCACCTGTGATTTTACACGTGAGCCGTTTAGATCAAGAACCTGCCATCATTGCGGAGCAACTCTTGGAAATCACGCCGGATTTATGTGCAGCACATCCTGACCTACACATGCTCATTGTAGGTGGCGGCGATCAGCTTGGACGGCTACGAGAAATGGCGGAGGAAGTGAACGCACGTATTGGACGCACTGCAATTCACATGACAGGCCCACGGACAGATGTGGGGGCATGTATTGCGGCCTCCACTATGTTTGTCGGTGTCAGTCGAGCAGCTCTTGAGGCCATGAGCGGTGCACGGCCTGTGGTGCTTACGGGCGCGCAGGGTTATATTGGTATTTTTGATGAGGCAAAGCGTGAGGTCGCACAGCACACAAACTTCTGTGGACGGGGACAAGTACTTCCAACGGAGCATCGCCTGCGAGGGGACTTGCTTCATTTGCTTGCACTCAACCAATCGGAGCGGGACGCGCTCGGAGCGTACGGGCGAGAAATGGTGCAAGCGGAGTATTCCATTGAGACGATGACGGATGATACACTGCGCGCCTATCACGCAGCGACCTTGCGGGAGCGGCGGATTTTGGTGTCGGGCTATTACGGTTTCCGCAACGCAGGGGATGAGGCGATTCTCGATGCCTTTATTCAAAGCACAAAAGACCTCCCCTGTCCTGTCCGGGTGACCGTCTTATCCAACACGCCGGAAGAGACGGCGAAAAAGCATGGCACATCCACGGTCTCGCGCTTTAACTTGTTTTCCGTCTTGCGTGCACTTCGGCGGGCAGACGTGTTGGTTTCCGGCGGGGGCAGCTTGCTTCAAGATAAGAGCTCAACCCGGAGTATTATCTATTATCTATCAATCATCCGTCTGGCGAAACTATTTCGGAAGCCTGTGATGCTTTATGCCAACGGCATTGGCCCGGTTGACCGTCCACGCAATCGGCGGCGGGTGAAGAAAACCATTAGCCGTGCGGATATGGTTACCTTGCGAGAAGAAAGCAGCTTAGAAGAACTGCTCCGCATTGGCGTATCCGGCCCGCCCATGTATGTGACGGCTGATCCGATTTTCTTAATTGAGACAAAGGACGAAGCCCCCGCAATGGAAGCGCTTCGTAAAGCGGGCGTACCCGGAGATCGGCCGCTGATTGGGATATCTGTCCGCAGTTTGCGCACGGGGGCGGATTTTGTTTCGCAAATGGCGGCGCTTGCGGATCAGATTACCCACGACTTGGGCTATCATGTGGTGTTTCTCCCCATGCAGATGCCGCAAGATGTGAATATGAGCCGCAAGATCATAGAGCGGATGACGCATCCCGCCTACCTCCTCGGCACAGACTTGTCGCCGGAGGCATTGATTGGTGCGTGCGGGCAGATGGATCTTGTGATTGCCATGCGCCTACACACCATGCTCTTTGCAGCGCGGGCGTTGACGCCTGTCATCGGGCTGGTTTGTGATCCGAAGATTGCCTATTTCCTCGAAAAGTTGGACATGCCTTCCGGCGGTGCGGTGGAAGATTTTGCGCCGGAGGAGCTGTTGGCGCTTGTGCGTACGGTGTTAGATGAACGGACTGCGTATCGGGAGCGGCTGACTTCTGCTGTCGCTGTAATGGACGCGGGGGCGGCGGAGAATACGCGGCTTTTGGGAGAGATGTTGCGCTGAAACTTGTGCCATGGTATAATCTTTTTGTTCGCTGTCTGTCTTTTCAGCGGGTGATGTAGAAAATTTATATTTGGTGCAGCGCACCTTGTAGGGGCGATTATCAATCGCCCGTGGTTTCAGCGTTGTTGGCAGTAAGGGCGTAAAGGGCGCGGGCGATTGATAATCGCCCCTACAGGTGCACCCTATCATTGTAGGGAGCGATGCCCACATCGCCCCGTATCCCCAATTTGCACCGAAACCGAAAGATCGGGACGATGCACCCGCAGGGCATGATATGGGCATCGTCCCCTACAAAGGGCATACCTCACAGTATAAGCATTTCCAAACCCAAAGCACAAGAAATCCCTAGTGTGCAATGTTTCATACTAGGGATTTTGTTATTTTTACAAAAAACTCGCAAGAAAGCATTGACATTGCCGCGGAGATTTGGTATTCTATTCAAGCGCCAATTTGGACAATAGTCTATTTGTGCGCGGAAATGCGATGAAGCGGGAGATTGCTCGAATGATCGAGGTAACTTTCGTGGAGTATGTCCGACGATCGGGCGGCTGTGTTTTTGTCTACTGCGTATATCGCTTGGACAAGATAGAACCGGCAAAGAACTGCCGGTTTTGATTTTGGGCCAGGAATGATACGCACGGAATGGTGGACAAAAAACGCAGACTGCGCGGAAACGAGGGGATGTCCCCCAACATTTTACGTGCATGAGCATAGGAGGAACAACAAAATGGCAGAAAAGAAAATGATCCGCATTCGACTCAAAGCCTACGATCATCAGCTCATTGACCAAGCGGCTGAAAAGATTGTAGAAACGGCAAAAAGAACGGGCGCGAACGTATCCGGCCCAATTCCACTGCCGACCCGGAAAGAAATCATTACCATCCTGCGCGCTGTCCATAAGTATAAGGATAGCCGTGAGCAGTTTGAACGCCGGACACACAAACGTTTGGTTGACATTCTAGCTCCAACGCAAAAAACTGTTGAGTCTCTCATGAACCTTGAGATCCCAGCAGGTGTTGAAATCGAGATCAAGCTGTAAGCCTACAATATATGTAGGGGCGGGGTCAGCCCGCCCGGTGTTTACAGATAAGGTCATGTTGGCGGGAAACGTCAACCAATAACCTAATAGAGAGGAAGAGCACGAGATGAAAAAAGCAATCATCGGAAAAAAGGTCGGCATGACGCAGATCTTCGATGAAGCGGGAAAAGTTGTTCCCGTAACTGTCATTGAGGCAGGACCTTGCACTGTAGTGCAAAAGAAGACAGAAGAGAAAGAGGGCTATAACTCAGTCCAACTTGGTTTCTCTGATGTAAAGGAAAGAAGACTTTCAAAGCCGGAGCGGGGTCACCTGGAAAAAGCAGGTGTTGCGCCGAGAAAATATTTGAAAGAGTTCAAACTGGAAGACGCTGTTAGCATGAACGTGGGCGATGAAATCAAAGCGGACATGTTTGCAGAGGGCGACAAGATTGACGTGACAGGCATCTCCCGCGGTAAGGGCTTCTCCGGTGTTATCAAACGCCACAATGCGTCACGGGGCAGAATGAGCCATGGTGGCGGCCCTGTTCACCGTCACGCAGGTTCTATGGGTCCCGGTGCGACACCATCCAGAATCTTCAAAGGCAAGATCGGTGCGGGTCAAATGGGTGTGGAGCAAGTCACCGTTCAAAACTTGGACGTAGTGAAAGTTGACCCGGAGCTCAACCTAATCGCAGTACGCGGTGCAGTTCCCGGCCCACGGGGCGGGATCGTATATCTCAAGAGCACAGTTAAAAATAACGGTTAAGGAAAGGAGAGTTGAATCGTATGCCTACAGCAAAAGTATACAACATGGCAGGCAAGGAAGTTGGGCAAGTAGAGCTCTCTGAAGCCGTTTTTGGTATTGAGCCGAACATGCACGTTTTGCACACTGCTGTGAAAAACCACTTGGCGAATCGCCGTCAAGGGACACAAAGCACACTGACCAGAGCGGAAGTATCCGGCGGCGGCAGAAAGCCTTGGAGACAAAAAGGCACAGGCCGCGCTCGTGCCGGTTCTACCAGAGCCCCGCACTGGACACATGGTGGCCTCGCATTTGCGCCAAAGCCGAGAGACTACAGCTACAACATCAATAAGAAAGTGCGCCGCTTGGCTCTCAAGAGCGCATTGAGCTACAAAGCAAACGAAACCGCTATCTATGTTATTGACAGCTTGAATCTTGACGAGATCAAGACAAAGCAGATGGTGAGCTTGCTGGAAAAGCTTGAACTGGGCGGCAAAAAAGCTCTGGTGATTACAGAGGAACGCAACGAGAATGTGTACAAGAGCAGCAGAAACATTCCCGGTGTCAGCGTTACATTCGGCGGAATCCTATCCCCGTATGAAATCGCAAACGTCCGTGCACTGGTGATTGACCAGAACGCACTGAGCAAGATTGAGGAGGTGTTTGCCTAATGAGAAGCGCCTATGATGTGATTATTCGGCCCATCATTACCGAGCAGTCTATGGAACAGACAGATATTAAAAAATATGTGTTTGAAGTTGCAAAAGACGCTGGTAAAATTGAGATCAAAAAGGCCGTAGAAGAAGTGTTCGGTGTGAAAGTAGCGAAAGTCAACACCCTGAACATGAAAGGGAAAGAAAAACGCCAAGGGCGTCATCCGGCGGGATATACTGCCGGATGGAAAAAAGCAGTTGTTCGTCTGACTGAAGATTCTAAGACCATCGAATTCTTCGAGGGAATGGTGTAAAGGGAGGATAAAAGCAAATGCCAATCAGATCATTTAAACCAACCACGCCTTCCAGAAGACATATGACCGTCTCCGGATTTGACGGTGTGGACAAAAGAGCGAAACCGGAAAAGAAACTCACAGAGGTTTTGCAAAAGCACGCAGGCCGTAACAGCTATGGCCGCATCACCGTTCGCCATCGCGGCGGCGGTAACAAGAGAAAGTATCGGATCATCGACTTTAAGCG